>Ga0310124_10000521_pt1 | contig 26614 bp, 17 predicted proteins | sample CB11b_AW_Bot5_MG_FD_203507 | JGI IMG/M metagenome (GOLD analysis project Ga0310124, IMG submission 203507) | Marine microbial communities from Western Arctic Ocean, Canada - CB11b_AW_Bot5 | ecosystem: Environmental > Aquatic > Marine > Oceanic | place: Canada: Western Arctic Ocean | collected...
ATAATTCACAAAAAATTCTACTCCATGGCGTTCTGATTGACCAGCATTATCAGAACTCATGTATTCATAGGTTGTATCCTGGAATACAATATAATCCCGATCCCACCAGCTGATATTATCGGTCAAGTGAGAATAATACACACCCGTATTTAATGTGATTTTTCTGGAATTACTGGAAAAATTTAAATCCATAACATCACTATACTCCGGTTTGAGATATGGATTACCCGTACGAATAAAGGAAATATTAGTTATGCTCCGGGGAAATGGGCTTAAGGTTCTTCTGCGAGGTCGATTTACACGCTTACTAAAACCAAACTGAATCCGCTGAGTCTGATTCAAATTATACAGCATGTTTACACTAGGATATATCTGGAAATAATCATTATTAAATGGGGACCGATCAATCGCATTATTCATAATAAGAGTAAAAATATTTGATGAGTCTATATCATGACCACTATCGCCAGATCCAACTATCGCAGTGTTAAACACTTGTTCAGCTCTTGCACCTAATTGCAGACCAAACTTATCCGTAAAATTATGCATCAAGGTTCCATAAATGGCGTGAACTTGCTCATTGTAATCTGAATCATAGGGAATTTCCAAATAATTGAGGTTTTTCTTAAATGATTTCAATGTGCTTTTAAAGCCTCCTTCAACTTTTGATGATTCACCATACGGATGTGTGTAATCACTTTTTATTATAATATTTCTATTATCTTCTTCATGATAAGGGTCATCTTCGTTATGCTTATGATCGTTAATATTGTTAGAAGGATTGTTCACGTTAGAATATGCATGTTCATATCCAAAGTCATCATTAAACGAGCTACTAGCCTCTAAAACTAATTTTCTATCCTTCTGGGGAAAATCCTTATAATAACCAAATTCAAAATCTATATCCCTGCCATGGTCAAATTCATCCGATTCGAAAGTATAATCTGGATTGAAATAAGTAACATTTTCATAATCACTATCATCATGATGCTTATAAGTTGTTGCTAAGGTTATCATATTATTCTTATCATGATAATAGTCTGTCCCTATTTTGATGCTATTAGTTATTGGCTCTCTAGTCCCTTTCGTTTTCTGACGGCTTTCATTTGTATACGTTGGATATTCATATTGAAAAAATCTATCACCGCCGCTGAACCTGTTCCAAAGCCTGTAGCTGCCATTAGAAAAGATATTAAACTTATCTCTTCGGTAATTGAACATACCAGAAAGATTATACCGGCTGTATTCCCCCGCTGTTATTGTGGCAGACCCATTCATTCCCTCAAATCGTCCCCGCTTCAAAATAATATTGATGATCCCGGCCATCCCATCTGGGTCATATTTTGCTGATGGATTCGTAATGACTTCAATACGATCAATCATATCTGCTGGTAGGTCCTCTACCATAGATCGCCTGTCGCCTCGCATCGGTCGACCATCAATAAGCATGGTAACATTCCCATCACCACGTAGCGTGATATTCCCATCAATATCTACGTCAACTGAGGGAATCTTTTTTAAGGCATCAGATCCTGTTCCACCCACCAATGTCATATCCTTTTTGGCATCAAAAATGCGCTTATCAACCGTGTAAATCATATTGGGTATTTCTCCAAAAACATCAACTTCTTTCATTTGTACAGCAGATAGTTCCATCGCAATTGTACCGATGTCTTGTTCAACGCCTCCCCCATCACCTGGAAAAAGATTGATCGGGCCAATATTGACTTTTTCATAGCCAATGAATTCAATAACTGCCTGATATCTGCCCATGGGAATTTCACGAATATTAAAAGATCCTAAATCATCTGTTATACCACCAGTAACAATTTCATTGCTGCGCATATTCACTATAGAAACCGATACATATGGCATTGGAATTGTTGTTGTAGAATCCACTACTATGCCTTGCAATACGCCAATTTTTGGCATGTTAGCAGGATTAAACCCTCTGCCACCACTTCTGCCACCACGTTGGGCAATAATAACCGTGGAAAATAATAGTATAAAATAAATGGCGGTTTTGTATCTGGAATTCATTTATATCTTTCTTTGATAAATTTGACTAAACTTTAATAAATTAGTTAAAAAAGGCGCTGAACTTCCTATATATCTTCAGCAAAGAAAACAATTTAATTTACAAACTGTTTCATCAAATTTCTTTTCAGAATTGAAGACGAAGTAAGTACGCCAGACATTAACGCTGCGGAAACACCAGCCGTTACAATATCCTGCCCGGTTAGATATAAGTTTTTGATTGGCGTTTGCGGCTTTAACCATTTTTGACTAAAGCGCTCTGGCGTATGGTTAATACCATACAGTTCACCCTCTTTATAATTAGCAAGGTCTCGACTGGTCAAGGGGGTGGATAATTCATAATAATCCACATGTCCATTCGTTTCAGGGGATTTTTGATAAAGAACATCTAGCAAATTTTGTGAGATACTTTCTTTAAATCCTTCATATTCATCACCGCGATTCTTCCATTCTTTATTTTCCCATTTTTTATGTTTAGAAAATTCAGCAATCGTGATCACCTCGATCGTTGAAGTATTGGGATGTTTCTTATCCCAGGATGGATCTTTAGCGGAAGGAAATGAAATAAATACAACAGGATAAGGTTGATCGTTATCATCTAAATAATTCTTCAGATTCAAATCATGGTCATAGTCAGGATAAACCCAGAGGTTGGCATTATTGAGGCCCAAATCTGCGGCGGATTTATCCAAACCGATATGTAAACAATAATATCCAGAAGATGGTTGCACTTGATCTAATGTAACGTTGCCATTTGATCCTATTTTCTTATCCTTAAGTAATACTTCGAAGGTATTTTTAATACCTGCACTGCTTATAATAATCTTTGCTTTGATTTCATCTCCATTTTCAAGACGAACACCAAATGCTTTGCCTTTGTGCGTTAATATTTCTTTAACACCAGTACTCAATACTACCTTACCCCCACGAGATTGAATGCCAGGTATGACAGTTTCTGCAATCATACGTGAGCCGCCTATTGGATAATTGCCGCCTTCCCAATAGTGACGGGCAACCATCGCTTGTACCCCAAAACTGCTTTGGTCTGGTGGCAATCCATAATCACCCCACTGTCCAGTCAAAACACCAATTAATTCTGTGCTACAGCCAAGACCAGTCAAAACCTCTTTTGTGGATCGTACTGCATATTCCAAAAAAGGTTTGCTCATAAATGGATAGGCTAAAGAGCCTAATAAACCAGGAAGTGCTTTGTTCGCATAATAAGAAAGGCTTTTTTTAGAAACCTGATCAACTAAATCTATATAATTTTTGATGGATTTTTCTTCTTTAGGAAAATATGAAATCATTGTTTCAAAAAACGCACCCTTGCCAGTTATGAAATCATAGGTTTTATCCGGGAATACCATGCGATCATAAATATCATCCATTCTGGCCCAGTGCAGATTACCGTTTGAAACGTAGTCAAATAGACGTCGTAAGAATGAATTTGGTTTATGGAGGTTACCACCGATATAGTGAATGCCCACATCCCATTCATAGTTATCACGTTTAAACGTATGGGTGTATCCACCAAATTTGAAATGTTTTTCCAGGACTAATACTTGTTTCCCAGCGTCTGCCAGCAACCTTGCTGTAGTAAGGCCACTGATTCCTGAGCCTATAATAACTGCATCCCAGTTTGCTGCAGCCATTGTTGATTTATACCGATCACCAATCGGCATAAATAACTTCCCGTATTATATAATTAATCATCTTCCCTTTTAGTTGGATTATTGGAAAATACAAAGAAAGCGGCTCAGTAATTGAATCTTTAATTAAGAAAATAAAATTTGGGACATAGCCCTGCAAGCTTATCCTCTTGGTCCTTGCAAGGAAGGGGTCTCTCTATTGCAGGGCTATTCCCTGCTTAGAAACTATAATAAAATATATATGCCGGACAGTGACTGGGCTCACATAAAAATCTAAGGTTGAAAAACCGGCCAAAACCGAAAGTTATTATTTGGTTGTATTTCTTTTTCGGAAAGAACAATGTTATGACGCTCTGACAAGCGAGCAAAATCTTGTCCATTCGGTCGAACCCATTCAATAAAACTTTCAGCACCCCATTTACCCATTCGATGAATATAAACAATATGACTTCCAGAAGGAGAATATTGACCATGATAGGCTAAATGCCCAGATGGAAAATCAGTTAAACGCACTTGCTCTGATCCATCAATATTCATGATCCAAATGTTGTGGTCTCGTTGGTATAAAACCTTTTCACCATTTGGAGATATTTTAGGGTGGTCATCTGCTTCAAGGGTACATACTGTTAAAAATTGATCACTAGAGCCATCAAGAGTAATGGACCAGATTTCAAGCTGATTTTTTATAGTCTGGGAAGGCATGACATACAATATGCTAGACTCAAGCGTAGTTATACCCACTGGCACAACCGCATCTGCTGGATCATTGAATGATGTTACTTTTTTGTAAGCTGAGCCATCCGGTTGAATGGTATAAAGATTCTTGCTGCCAAACATATCCCGGGCAGTGTAAACCACCAAAGAACCATCCACTGAGAATACTGGATTTCTGGGATCCGTTTCATAGGATAGTCTTATGGCCGCAGCGCCACTATCTAACGGAAGGCTATAAATGGCCGTGCCATGACCGATCTTTTTCACAAAAACAAGCGTGTCTCCTGCAGGATTCATATCAAACCAAAGATCGGTAAAAATTTCAGATAATATAGTGACATCACCACTATCCATATCCATCATGACAAGGTTAGGATCTCCTAACTCATTATCTGTAAAAAAAAGGGTTTTACCATCAGGGCTGAAGTGCATGGGATATCCCAATCTCGAAGATGGAGTGCCATCTGTTTTATTCAATACATCATGGTATTTTTTTGCCATATCAAATTTGAGAGAATTTGTTGTGTCAAACGGATTCGCAGCCAATGATTCAATCCACATAACAGCAGGGTCCACAATACCAGTATCGACTGTTCTCTGGCCACGTATTGGATTATCCATAAGGTATAGTGCTTTTTCTTCCAGCATTAGTCGAAATATTGAACCTGTGGATTCATGCTGATAATACGTTTCTTCGTTAAAGGTTAGATCTAGGCTAAAGATATCCAATTGATCACTTAAACCATACCGATCGCCAAAAAACAAAACTTGTGTTATTGCATCCCCGCTAATTGAATCTTCGGATTCCAACCCCCAATAATCTCTTGTTACAAGTGTATAAATACGATGTGCGCCCCAAGATATATTTTCCTCAATGAACGTGGTATCATTTACATCATTACTTACCCATAATTCTATCCTACCTGTAGTATCTTCAAGGGAACTACCATACAGAACATATTGAGCAAAATCTCTTTCTCGATTGCGAGTCCAAATTAGGTGAAAGGATTGATTCTCATGTTCTATGTACAAAAATCTTGAAGGTATGGGTGGCGCATCTAAAACCTTTGTCAGTTGCCCCGCAGCAGAAAAACCAAACGTATCTATCACCGTAACCCAATACCAACGTGGATTGGCAGGATTAAATTCATTAATATTTACTAAAGGCGTATCAATCGATGTTACTTCGTAAATATCAATTGTATCCCCTCCTATAGAATCAACCGCAGATAATAAATAATGGCCGAAATCATTTATATCCGATTGCTGCCAGTTTATCTGCATTAATACTGAATCATATTCTATGGTAGTTATTTCCACCAAGGATGGATAACCACGTGACTGATCAAAGTATACCACTACTGTATCACTACTGGCAGTATTCCCAATTGTATCAAAAGCAGTAACAAAAATGCGATGTTCATTGGTGTCTGCAAACTGTGTCGTATTCAAGGAAAAATCATAAAATCCGGCAGTAATCTGTTTTTTTACTAAAAAGGAATCCAGATGCAAAATAACTGAATCAATGCCGCCATCATCGATGGCCAAACCGGACACCGGATGCAATTTGGTTAATGTATCGTTATTCTCAGGATAGGTAAGCCAAAGGAATGGCGGTATCGAATCCAGTAATATGGGCGGTTCATAAATTGTCGTGTCAATAACATAGCCAGATATCCAAGGGTCAGGTATAAAGGGAATCCTATCAAATATTTTTGGGAGTCTTAGTTTCGGGAGTTTTGGTATTGATGGAATGGATGGCAGCCGCACGGCACACCCCGATATTAACACTAATATCAAGAGAAAAAGAAGAATACGGTTTTTCATTTCATTTGTTTATAAATACTATGATCAAGCTGCTATTGATTATTCTATATAAGGAAATAGAGAGATGGGTAGCAGTAAAAGCTGCTGAGATAACAGGTCTTAAGTGCTGGTACGAATTCATAGTTGGTATGTAGAACCCAGGTAGAATACAGGAAAAATAACTAAATAAAAAAGAATAAAATTAATTGTTTGGATGTAATAAAAGATAAAATCAATTTCTTTCAATACCATTAATTGTTAGCACTAAGATAAATTCAGGATAAAATTAGTACTATAACAAGAATGAAGAAAATTTTCGTGATAAATAATGTTGAATTTGGCGGTATTGATCTGCCAATAATAGCTGGGCCATGTGTGATTGAAAGCCGGGACCATGTATTGCGCATGGCAGAAAAGATAAAGAAAAGCACAACCACTATAGGTTTGCCATTGATCTTTAAATCATCTTTTGACAAGGGTAACCGTTCATCGCATACTTCCTACAGAGGGCCAGGTCTTGACGAAGGTCTACGTATTCTTGAAGAGGTAAAAAAATCATTTGATGTTCCCCTAACGACTGATATTCATGATGCGACACAAGCAAAGCCTGTAGCAGACATAATTGATATTATTCAAATTCCTGCCTTTCTGTGCAGGCAGGGAGATCTTCTTGAAGCGGCAGTGGCTACAGGAAAAACAGTAAATGTGAAAAAGGGGCAGTTTATGTCCCCTTGGGATATGCAAAATATTATTGAAAGAGTCAAGCATGCCCGTGGTGAACAATTATTGCTGACAGAGAGAGGCACTTCATTTGGTTATAATAACTTGGTCTCTGATATGCGTTCAATTCCCATTATGAAAGATCTTGGTGTACCTGTTGTTTTTGATGCCACCCATAGTGCACAGCAACCAGGAGGATTAGGGAAAATGACTGGAGGAACCCGCGAATTAATTCCGACACTGGCTAAAGCGGCAGTAGCAGCAGGATGCGATGCCGTTTTTATGGAAGTGCATGATGATCCAGAAAATGCACTTTCTGATGCAGCAACTCAATGGCCACTAGATATGCTTGATTCAATATTGAAAAGTATAATTAATATTCTACATGCAAGAGATAAATAGATAACCTGTAAAATGAGATTATTTAGCTACATCATAGCCTTCTTTTTATTAACAGTAACATACGCAAGTGAATGGACTAATTCCGCGACCCTATCATTTGCTAATAAAGTAGGTAATACCAATATAAATTCATTGTCTGGCAACTTAGCCAGCAGTAATAAAGGTGATTTCAAACTTTTTAGTAAATTATTAACTGATTCAGAATTCAGCTTTTTGGCAAATCACTCACAGAGCACACAAAATGATACCAGTTTACTCGAGAACAATGGTGCAATTATCTTAATATTTGATTATCACGCCAACCAAGTTTTTTCACCATTTATTTTTACTGGATGGGAATACGACTCTCTTGCCGGCGTTGATAGCAGAATAAATTTAGGTGTCGGAGCAAAATACAGATTTAATAACTATGTATCATTAAGTGCTGCATTGTTAATAGAAAATCAAACTTACACTGGTGAAACTGCCGAATTACTAAATCGAATCTCTATAAGACCAAAATATAAACAGTCATTTGCAAATGGTAGTAATATTATTTGGATGATTTTTTATCAACCATCAACCCTGGATTATGATGATTACCTAATAAAATCAGAATTAAGCGCATCACTCCAAACAAGTGTTCAATGGCTTTCATTTACTTGCACTGGTGTGTACGATTATAATTCAAAACCCCCTGCTGATGTAAAACATGCTGACCTAGATTTAACAATTGGATTAACAATTTCCTTTTAATATTTATATTAGTATTACAATTTCCTATTCGCATTTGAGGAGGTTGTTATGTTCTATATTCTTAGACAAATTTTATTAATTTATTTGGTCATTTTTCCTGTCTGTAAAGCGCAATCAATGCGGACAGATTCCGAGCCCGGTTTGGGTAATTATGTAATCCCATTTTACGCAGCAAATACATACCGTTTAAATATTCAACCACCAGATGAATATTTAGGATTTAAGCTTGGCTCAAGACCTGTACACCACGCTGAAGTCTTAGATTACTATAATTACTTAGATGAACTATTGGACAATGTTACCCTAACTGAATATGGAAATACATATGAAGGGAAACCGCTTGTATATCTCATGATCTCAAGCAAGAAGAATATGGTTAATTTGCAATCCATTAAAACTTCCATATCTACTTTAGCAGATCCAAGATTAATAAAAACTGTTACCGCTGCTAAAAAGATTATTGTTAACACCCCGGCTATTGCGTGGATGGCTTATGGTATTCATGGTGATGAGATATCCAGCACTGATGCTGCAGTACAATTGGCCTATCAACTAGCAGCAGGATCAGATCCTACTACAAAAAAAATTATCGAAGAACTGGTTGTAAGTATCGATCCTATGGAAAATCCGGATGGCCGTGAACGCTATCTCCAGCAACTGAAACAATGGCGCGGTGTAATAGTTAATTCCGATGCCAGTAGCTTGGATCATTCTGGATTCTGGCCGTATGGTCGTGGTAATCATTATTTATTTGATCTTAATCGCGATTGGTTTGCCACCGTTCATCCAGAAACAAGGGGAAAAGTGTCAGCAATTTTAGAATGGAAACCACAATTCTTATTGGATTCGCATGAAATGGGTGCTATGGACACATATTTGTTTAATCCACCAAGAGCGCCATTTAACCCTTTCCTTCCCAAAACCATATATAAGTGGTGGGATAATATTGCTAAAGACCAGGCAGCAGCTTTTGATGAATATGGTTGGAGTTATTATACCAGGGACTGGAATGAAGAATTTTACCCAGGGTATGGCAGTTCGTGGGGCATTTACATTGGATTAGTCGGTATTTTATATGAGCAATCTGGTGCAGACGGATCCATTGTAAAAAAAGAAGACGGTACGATCACCACATATAGAGAAACTGTGCACCACCAGTTTATTAGCTCCATGGCAAACTTGGCGACCATCGCAAATCACAGAGAAGAATTACTACAGGATTTTTATAATAGTCGCAAAAAAGCTGTTTCAGCAAAAAATACTGGAAAAGCATTCGTGTTTGCATCTCAATCAAACACCAGTCGTTTGGATGCCCTTGCGGAAACATTAAAGCGGCAAACCATCGAAATTTATAAAAATAAAAAAGAATTAAAACTGCCAAAAGCTACCACCAGCACAGGTGATTATGTGACAAGGCAAAATATACCTGCGGGATCATTGATCGTTCCAATGAACCAGCCGTTGAATCTATTAATAAATAACATCCTATCATTTGATATTCGTTTAGACACAAAGAGTATGGAGAAAGAACGCCAGAAACTCATGAAAGACCAAGGTTCAACACTTTATGATGTCACAGCCTGGTCTCTTTCACATGCGTATGGAACCGAGAGCTATTACACTGAAGCAATGCCAAAAATTCCAATGATACCATATAAATCCAGCAAGAAGGAGGGAAAACTAATTGGTAAAAACCCAAAATATGGGTGGGCAATCAAGAGTAATGATGATCAGTTTTATCATATTCTTGCCCGATTATTAGAGAATGGTGTAAAAATATGGTGTGCGGAAGAAACGTTCAATGTAGAAGACGAATTTTTTCCTAGAGGTAGTGTCATTATCCGTAATAACGCTAATCAAGGGCTCAACAAAGGGTTGTTGAAAAAACTGGCTTTTGATTATGGATTGGATATCTTTGCTGTTAATACAGCATTAGCATCCAGCGGACCAGATTTGGGTAGTAGTGATTTTACAATGCTAATCAATCCACGTATAGCAATCGCAGCCGGTCAACCAATTAGCACGTATAGTTTTGGCGCTACGTGGCATTTACTGGATTCCAGAATGAAAAGTCGTACATCACTTGTTAATGTCATGGGCCTTGGTTCGCAAGACCTTAGTAAATACAATGTTCTTATTCTTCCCAGCGGCCATAACCTGAAACGCATACTGGACGACAGTGGAATTAATAAATTAAAAGATTGGATAAAAGATGGTGGGACATTAATCAGCTACAGTAACAATGCAGCATTTCTAGCTGATTCATCTGTAAGCATTAGTTCCGTAAGACTACGCCGCCAAATATTAAATAAATTGGACTCCTACGATCGAGATCTAGCCTTTGTGAAACAAGCAGAAAATATTTCTATAGACAGCGTGGCCCTATGGGAGGGAGGATCTTCAGAGAAAATCCCAACCAAAGAAGAAAATAATGAAGTGATGGATAACATTAAAGAAATAGATAAGATCGGAAGAAAATTTCGTCCACAAGGCACAATTCTAAAAGTAAACATGGATCCTGAACATTGGCTTTCATTCGGATGTGGAGATTACGTACCGGTACTTTATAATACTGGCAATGTATTTATGGCAAAAAAACCAGTAAAAATTGCTGGAAGGCTAGCTGAGGAATCAAAACTACGTTTGGGGGGGTTGTTATGGCCAGAAGCAAAATCACGAATCGCAGAGTCTGCCTGGGTGACACAGGAGTCTTTTGGAAAAGGACAAATAATTATTTTTGCGACTGAACCCCATTTCAGAGGTTATTTTAGAGCCAGTGAGAGGGTGTTGTTAAATGCTGTTTACCTAGGGCCTGGAATGGGTACTACGCATTCAGTCAGCTGGTAAAATAAAACAAGAATTAATCCAAGATTTAAGATCTGAAATAGCATTAAAAACATTTACTTCCCTTTTCTCCAACCGCTCAGCGCTTGTATGTCCCCAGGATAACAAAGCACAGTGGGCACCAATTGCATTTGCAAGATCCAGATCATGCTCTGTATCCCCAATAAACAATATATTTTTTGGAGCAATATCTAATTTATTTATCAGCTTTTTCCCCGTTTCTATTTTTCCGTATGCATAATGATTATCTTGCCCCAAAACAGATTTAAAATAATGGCCAATACTGTGGTGCTCAGCTAATTTATCTAATATTTTTTGGCTGCTGGCCGATAAAATTGAATGTGAAATGTCATTTTCGTTTAGTTCAGTAATCAAATTAATTATTCCATCATGTAACTGTGGTTCAAAAGCTCGGGCATTGTATTCATTGATAAACTCTGTCCCCAATATAGAGAATGGTTCCTTTTCAAATTCGAATCCTAAACGTCGATAATACTCTATTACTGGAAAAGTGAAAACCTGCAAGTATTGATCTTCTGTTATTTCATCCATATTTCGTCTAGCTAATACACTATTCATAGCGGCAATTGTCAGCCAACGATCATCAAGTATTGTACCGTTCCAATCCCAAATGATATGTTTCAATGCTATCATTAAATTCCAAACATGGGGTATAGAAAAATAAAAAGCTATAACTTTTAATGATGGATTTTCAACGTTTTATTACACAACTTGAAATCACGATCACCAATGATCTCCCTAGCGAAGAATCACAACAAAAAATGCGAGTCAATTATGATCAGTCTATAGAATTACCTTTTTCAATAAATAACTCTACGCCAGCAGCTGTACTCATCTTATTATACCTAGAAGATAATGAAATATATTTTTTCTTAACCAAACGTACCGATGAGCTAGAAAATCATAAAGGGCAAATATCTTTACCTGGTGGTACTCAAGAAGGGAATGAAAAATTAATAGATACAGCCCTAAGGGAAACACAGGAAGAAATCGGTATAAATAAAACTTCCATATCAATTATCGGTAAAATTACTCCTCTATTCGTTCCAGTTACAGGATTTATGATATACCCGTTCATTGGATATTCACTGAATAAGCTAGATCCCAAGATGGACCCGGTAGAAGTTGCAGCAATTTTCTCAGTTAATATATCAGATCTTCTCAATAAAGAGAACCGAACTATCGAACAAAGGAATATCCGCGGATATGATGTGCAGGTCCCTTATTTCAAACTCAATGACTATAAGGTCTGGGGTGCTACATCAATGATCCTTTCCGAGTTTAGAGATCTAATAAAATCAATAAACTAGAAATGAAATGAACCGAATTGGTATTGATCTCGGGGGAACAAAAATTGAAGCCATTTTATTGTCTTCGGCAAATAAATTGCTAGAGCGCAGGCGGATACCTACAAACCAACAGGATGGTTACGAAGCTATCATAGAACGGATAATCAATTTAACGAAAAAAGTTAGAACTAAAGCAAAGCAGGAATGCAGTATTGGTATTTGTACTCCCGGTGCTTTGGATATCGAAACAGGTATCTTAAAGAATAGTAATACTGTTTGCTTAATTGGGAAGCCAATAAAAACTGATCTTGAAAATGCGTTGAATTGTTCAGTAAGGATTGATAATGATGCAAACTGTTTTGCCATGGCAGAGGCATTACTGGGAGCAGGAAAAAACTATGCGGTTGTGTTTGGTGTGATAATTGGGACTGGGGTAGGTGGCGGTTTAATATTAAATCGCCGTATACACCATGGGCGGCTATTTATTGCCGGAGAATGGGGTCATCAAATACTATACCCCAATGGCAGAAAGTGTTATTGCGGAAAATTGGGTTGTGTGGAAACCTATTTAAGCGGTCCTTCACTGGAGAAATATTGGGCCGAACTAAGCGGAAAACTGATTTCTCTGGAAGAAATAATTAAATCATTTGAGCATAACCCAAATGTGGAATATTTACAATGGAGAAAAGAGTACTTAGCTAATTTTGGTATGGCACTTTCCAATGTGATCAATATTATTGACCCTGACGCAGTAATCCTAGGCGGCGGCGTATCAAATATATCATTTCTTTATGATGAAGGAATTGCCGCCGTAAGAGAAAACATATTCAGCAATAAGAACGATACACCAATTCTACCAAATAAATTAGGTGATTCTGCCGGTGTTTTTGGCGCTGCTTTATTGGGCCAAGATTAATGGAATTTGGGCAATGGCTGAACTCCCTTACTTGGCTTGATCATGTTGTTATACTATTAATTTTTGTGGTTGCCAGTTATCTGGCTCAATTATCAATTGCAGCGTTCAAACATATTATACAATCCGCTCAAAAAAAGAATCCTTACTTAGATCAATTACAAACTACGCCATTTCTATTTTTTTGTTTTGCAATTCCATATACAATACTGCTATACAAACTATTGGGTAATATTATCACACAATATTTTAAAACTATTTTTTAGAATACTTACGCAGCCTTTGCATCGTTTTCCAAAGCGCTTTTGGTAATTTATCAAGCTCATTGAATTGTCCGGCACCTTTTAACCATTCGCCGCCATCTATGGTTACCACTTCTCCATTAATGTAGCCGGCCTGATCGCTAATTAAATAGGAAGCAAGGTTTGCTAATTCTATGTGCTCACCAAATCGTTTCAATGGTACACGTTTTTTCATTTTTTTTTCTATATTTAAACCTGGTGGTACTAATCGTTTCCAAGCTCCTTCTGTCGGAAATGGCCCAGGCGCAATAGCATTGGAACGGATATTGTATTTTGCCCACTCTACTGCCAGAGAACGTGTCATTGCCAACACTCCTGCTTTTGCAGATGCAGAGGGAATAACATAACCGGACCCTGTCCAGGCATAGGTAGTAACTATATTTAATATATTTCCATTTTTTTGTTTAATCATTTCTTTACCAACTGCAAGTGTGCAATTAAATGTGCCGACAAGTACAATATCTACAACTGCCTTGAATCCACCCGTTGACAGCATTTCCGTTGGAGATATAAAATTGCCAGCTGCATTATTTAATAATATATCAATTCGCCCAAATTTATCTAAGGCAGCGCTGACCATTTCATTTACTTGATCCATTTGGCGAACATCACATTTTACTCCTAATACTTCAGCACCGGTTTGCTCTAATTCTTGCGCCGCTTTTGCGATAACATCGGCTCTTCTACTACCTATAACCAAATTAGCGCCCAGCTCGCCAAAGCGGGTTGCCATAGATTTGCCAAGGCCTGTACCTCCGCCGGTAACAAGGATAACTTTGTTTTTTAGTAGATCTTCTTTAAACATAAATAATCTGTTGCGAAATTAAGTTTTTAATCATTTTAATAATTTTATCAAACTGTTCAAGAATTAATAAATGCCTAACCTCATCCATAATACTGAATGTAGCATTTGGCAACGTATCCGCCAATGCCTTTACATTCTATTTCAATTAATTAATGTATATATATCAAAACATTCTTCTCTTTGATATAGTTTTTGCAGGAATACATATCCTAATCTATTCTTAAAACTTAAGATTTATGGTTTGTTTATAGTGTGACCGTTGAATCAAGTTCAAGTAAATTACTATATTATTAATCATGATAATTTATCCATTCTTTTGTTTTTACCTGTACGATTGACACAATAATGCTCAAAAACCCCTCTTGCTAAATAAACCAATTTTCCATTGCTGAAAAAATTATTTAATATAAAACCTGGCGAAGGTTTACCAACTCTCATCCTGTTCATTTATTTTTTTGCATTTGTAGCACTTGGTATCACAGGAAGTGCTGCACGAGATGCATATTTCCTTAACATGGTTGACCGGGATTACTTACCGCTCATGTTTTTGGCTGTGGCTATTGTACTTACACTGGCTGTTCAAATCTATAACCGTTTGTCAAAAAACAGAGATCTAATACAGACGACCACAGTATCCAGCCTAGTCTTTGCTATATCTCTCGTATTTATACAAAATAATCTTAAAGGATGGGTTATACCTTTTCTGTACGTATGGGTAGAAGTCATAATCTTGATTATTATAACACAATTCTGGATACTAGCAGCCGATGTATTTAATCCACGTCAGGCAAAGCGATTGTTTAGTATACTAGGAGCCGGTGGTGCGCTTGCTTCTATAATTATAGGTTCCAGCATTAAATATTATGTGTCCCTTTTCGGATCAGAAAATCTATTGTTTGTTACAATTGGATTTCTAGGCGTTGTTATTCTAATGGCAAACTTAATCCGCCCCTATCGAAACATAAATGAACCAAAAATTCGCTCTACAAAAAAGGATGAAAAACAACAATCGAATAAACTGTTTACACCATATATGAAGTCACTTGCAACTATAATCGGTTTAGCCGCGATTGCTTCGGTCATTATTGATTATCAATTTAAAATGACAGCTATAGCTGCATTTCCTAACCAAGATGATCTCGTAAATTTTTTTGGTAAGTACTATGCTATTACCGGTATTGCTAGAATAATTATTGATTTATATATCACAAGTAGGGTTTTGTCACGATTTGGTATTCTTATCGCTATATTAATATTACCGATATCGCTGATGATTGGATCTCTTGGATTTCTTCTTAGCCCAATACTTGCTACAGTTTTCCTATCCAAATTTTCAGACCAGGTCTTCAAATTCACATTGCACAATGCTTCAATTCAATTATTCTGGATTCCAGTTAAGAACACTATAAAAACTAAATTAAAGCCAATTATTGAAGGTTCAATCCGTGCTAGCTTACAAGGTTTGTCTGGGGTTGTGATATTTATTGCTGTCACCATTTTTAATATCCCAATTCATTATCTGAGTTTATCAATCGTTCTAATTGCCATTTATTGGATAAATAAAACCTTTCCATTGAAAAAACTTTATGTCGACGCGTTACAATCTGCCATTGAAAAACGACAATTGAATTTTGAAGAGCTCACCCTGGATATTCAGGATCAAACAATGGTAAAAACCATTGAAACAGCCTTAAATAATGCCGATGAGAGTCAACAGGTTTTTGCGCTGGATATCATAAAGGAAATACCACTTACACCCTGGAAGCAATCATTAAATAGGTTATTGGACAAGGGGAATGTTACAGTAAAAAAAGAAATCCTAAATATATCTGTCAATGACGAAAATATTATAGATGACCAGCGGATAATAGATTTAATTAAGACTGACAAAGAGCTGGATATTGATGCTATTGCAATAGCAGGAAAAAGGGGATTAAACAATGCAGAGCCGGCTATAATTAAATACTTGGAAAATCCTGAAATAGAAAAGCGGATCATTGCAGCAGCAGCGTTAAATACTATAGATCCAGATTCATCAAACGTTGCAAAACAGCTATTAATTGATGCACTCCAATCAACAGACGAAAAATTAATCTCAGTGGCAATCAATCAATTGAGTTCTGACAACGAAATTCTACCAGATGATTCACTAATACATTATTTGAATGATTCATCCTTCATGATTCGTAACGCTGCTTTATTGGTGGCAGAAACCCGACAGGCACCAGAATTTTTACCAGAAATAATATATAGTCTTGCTGATTCTCGCTCAGCAATTCCTGCGCGTACAGCATTGACAGCTTATAACGAACAGGATGTTATTAATATCCTAATTCAATATGCACAGGATAGCAATGCACAAAAATCACTTGTGATTGGTATTTTACGCACATTAAAAAACTATCCAACTAAACAATCTATTGGTATCATATTATCAAAAGTCAATCCAAAAACTCCATCAATTCAAGCAGAAGCAGTTGATACATTAATACATATTGCTCGAGAGTCACCCTTAAAAGAAGAAGACATTTTTATCACCAAAGGTGAATTAATTAATACTGCTAGATATGCTTATGAAATAATAATTGCTTTATCCCAAATAGATGATTCTGATGATAATCAACTACTTCGATATTTTTTACAAAATGACGTTCGAAAATTGATCCCTGTGATCATGAAACTTGGCATTATGGATAAACCTGAAACGCAAATTGAAACCTACATACAATATGTTCAAAACAATGAATCTGATAAATTGGCGTATGTAATAGAGTTTTTCGAAAATATTTTTTCTAAAGAGGAACGTGAAATCGTTAATTCGTTAATTGATTCCATATCAATCGAAGAAAAATGTATTGTTGCTAGAAAACGTTTTGATAAAATCATGACAGATTTAAATCAATTTCTTGGATATTATATAACTTCAAGCCAAGAATTAAAAGTAGCCCTAACCCTGGATTACGCTTTACGGTCAAATAATCAGGAAATTCTAAATAAAATTAATTGGGAAACCCTGCCTGAAAATTTCGTTATTAAAGATATAATCACACGGCATGCACAAAAACATTCTAATTCTTTGAAAACATTGCCAATAAATCAATATTTACTAGATTCAACGGAGTTATCCATGTATTCTACACTTGAAAAAGCTTTGATTCTTAAAAGCATTGATCTTTTCGAATCTATCCCTAGCGAGGAATTGATTAGAGTTGCCCAAATCGCTGATGAAGAACAATTTGAAACAGATAGTCTTTTATTTAAAGAAGGGGATTTTGGTGATTCCATGTATATTGTAGCTAATGGAAAAGTGCGGGTTCATAAAGGTGAACGTACAATTGTAGAACTTGAAAAAGGTGCGTGTGTGGGTGAAATGGCGCTATTAGATCAAGAGCCACGATCAGCGGATGTAACTGTAAATGCAGACACTACATTGCTAAAAATAACTCAGGATGGATTTTACGAACTAATGAGTAGTAATATGGAAATTATGCATGGAATTGTAAAACTAATTACCAATCGCTTACGAAAAGCAACCAACTAAGGTTCCTTGAATAAATTATCAATCGCCTGATTCTTCTTTTTCTCAATAGTTTCTTCTAAGGATTCTTTCCCTTCATTGATCATTTTAGCTGCTTTTTCTCCAGCAGCATTTATTTGTTCAGGATCAAATTCCCTACCAGTAAATACCAAAAACGCAATATACATTATAAACACCGCTACAATCACTAAGCCCAGCTTCAGCAGCTTTTTAACAAAACTAAACAGGATAATAAATGCGAGAACCAAAGCTGCAGCGAGATGTACCGAATTTGCCGAGAAATATTCAATGATCTGTTCCATGCAAAGCCTTCAGTTTTTTACGGTTGATCAATCCAGATGTATTTTCGTAATACTTGATTAACTCCATCACTCTGTTATGATCAGGCATCTCTTGGGTCATAGCAATGGTGGAAATTGATCGATCATCTACCTTCTTATATTTACTGAGTTTTAATTCAACCACACCAACGTAATAACCTTCTCTCCCGGCTTGGCTAATAAGAATATTATTTACAACTATTGGTTCTTCCGGCACTGTCTGGCTGTGAGACCCAACTATAACATCCACACCCTCAAGCTCTTGGGCGAGTCGCAGATCTTGATCAAACCCTTGGTGAGTAAGCAATACTATAATGTCAGTTCGCGTTTTTATTTTACCCAATACTTCATTGATAGCAGTGATTGGATCCGTGACGATAATTGAATCACGGATTTCCTGCGGATAATATTTCATTGAATTATCACCTACAACACCAAGAATTCCTATATTCAATCCACCGCGCTTAACAATCTTATATTTACGTATACGAAGTAAGGGCGGACTTTCCAAATTTGTTACCACAATAGATGCCTTAGTTTTTGGTAAAACATTATTTAGAAATTCTGGGTTGCGGGTCAATTCCTGGTCTCCCAAAAGAAGTGCATCATAAGGAATAGTCGCATAGGCTTCACAAATCAAACTGTCTTTAAGCAATTTTTTGGACATTGTAAAAAAGTCGCCTGCATCCACTACTAAAGTACGGGGATGAGATTTAATAAAGTCTTGCACATATAACGCCCTTTTTTCAATTGATCCCAGTGGATGGTCCGGGCAATAACAATTTTCTAGCGCTCCATTAGTGTTGTTTGAATGCAATATGTATAAGCTGCGATCTTGACTACACACAACCGTTACAAAGATTAATAAAAATAAACAAATAAATTTGTCTAACATGATAAATGTAAATTGACTGTATTGAAGATAGAATTCAAGTTAATTTTATTTATTGCAGTTACCATATTAATGATCCCTACTTTGAAAAATGTAACAATCATGCTAAAGATATTAATCCCTATTTTTCTAAGCACAGATTTAGGGTATTCACAGAAAAATTATCCTGCAGATACTGTATTAACATCCCCTCAAACTAATATTTTTGAGAAGACAGCTATTCTACCCATTGCCACTTGGCAGCGCATATCTTATAATTCGGAACTTTTAGCTTGTCAATTCTATCCAAGCTGTAGCAATTATGGTGCATTAGCGGTTAGAAATTATGGTCCCATTAGTGGCGCAGCTATAACAGCAGATCGTATCGTGCGTTGTAATCCATTTGCATTAAACTATCACTATGAAATGCATGGTGAATTCCACTATCCTGATTACCGTTTAGTGGATTCAGTACAAGTTAGTTGGCCGAGATATACCTCAAATAAATCTCCCGTATTAGCTGCAGGTTTATCGACTATAATGCCAGGCACAGGTCGAATGTATGCGGGTAGATTTCTTGATGGCTTAATGGGGCTGTGGATGGTCTTACTGCCCGGAACAGCTGCCTATGGTTCCTTACAAGATGGTCAATCCATGAAAGGAAACTTTTTTGCAGGGATAACACTTATTTTCTGGCTAGGCGAAATATATGGTGCTTACAGAACAGCAAAATATTATCAGGGACCAAAAAAACAGGTAAAATCAATAGGGATTTGAATTGAATGGAACAGAGTTGTATTTTTGACCAAAGTGCTATTGCCACCGTAGCTCAGCTGGTAGAGCAGCTCATTCGTAATGAGCGGGTCGGAGGTTCGAGTCCTCTCGGTGGCTCTATTCTACTTCCAATAATTCTACTTCGAAAATGAGCCTAGAATAGGGCGGAATCACGCCCAAATCCTGAGAACCATAACCCAGCTCAGGAGGAATTTTTAACTTCCGTTGACCGCCTACTTTCATCCCGATTACACCTTGGTCCCAACCATCGATTACCTGACCAACCCCCAAAGTGAATCGCAATGGTTCTCGACCAATTTTTTGAGATGAATCAAAAACTGTCCCATCGTGCAGCTTGCCGGTATAGTGCACAGTTGCGATACTATATTTTTCAGCTGTTGTACCAACGCCTATAATAATATCCTCAATGATTAATCCATTATCCATTATTATTTCCTTATTTTCGCATCCTATTACCACAAAAACAAAAACTGCTAATAGAGCTAACCCTGTTTTACTCATTTTATTCCTATTAGAAAGATGCGATTTTATCGAATATCAATCGACCATACACAATGAATTCGAGTCTATGGGAAAACTTTGTTAAAATCCATTTGCCTGGATAAATTGCCAATAATGGGAAAAACAGCATCATTATTCAACACAAATCTTCCGCCACTGGCAGATCGTGTCCGGCCGATAACCTTGAACGGATTCATTGGTCAAAACCATCTTGTTGGTAAAAATAAAATTATTAATAAAATGGTGTCACAAGGTAAACTGTTTTCCATAATACTCTGGGGACCGCCAGGGTCCGGAAAGACTACGTTGGCCAGGATCATTGCCAAATCTACTGATGCAAAAATGGCTGAGATCTCTGCTGTATCAAGTGGAGTAAAAGATGTTCGTAACATAATAGATCAGGGAAAAGCAAATAATGATACCGGTATTAACACTATTCTTTTTATTGATGAAATACATCGTTTCAGTAAATCCCAGCAGGGTGCTTTATTACATGCCGTAGAAGAAGGTCTTATTACTTTAATTGGCGCTACAACAGAGAATCCTTCATTTGAAGTGATCAGTCCTCTTCTCTCCCGCTGCCGCACTCTGATACTTAACCCGTTACCTGAAGATGCTCTGGATGCAATACTGGAGCAAAGTTTTAAAACAGATGTTTTGTTATCAGATAACAACATTAGGCTGGATGAATCTATTCGTAAAAAACTAGTTTATTCTGCTGGTGGAGATGCAAGAAAAATGCTTAATACGTTTGAAATTGCGCTTGGATTGATAGATAACAATGGGCCAATCACAAATGAGATCCTGGAAGAAGCATTGCAAACTAAAACCCAATTATATGATAAAAGTGGTGATTACCATTATGACACGATCAGTGCATTTATAAAATCTGTGCGCGGAAGCGATCCCGACGCAGCTATTTATTGGATGGCCGTTATGCTGGAAGGTGGTGAACAACCAGAATTCATTGCCCGAAGACTGGTAATTCTTGCAGCGGAAGATGTTGGCAACGCAGATCCGCAAGCTTTACCGTTGGCTGTGGCTGGTTCCCAGGCCGTTCATATGATTGGCATGCCTGAAGCAGCGATCATTCTTTCTCAGGTAACCACGTATTTGGCCAGCGCTCTCAAATCAAATGCATCATATTTGGCAGTTAATAAAGCACAAGCGCGCGTAAGAAAAGATGGAACTCCAGGGGTACCGTTTCATTTACGTAATGCACCAACACAACTCATGAAGGAACAGAATTATGGTAAGGACTATGACTATCCACATAATCATCCGGATCATTTTACAATAGCGAAATACTTCCCCAAGGATAAGCAAGAAACATTTTATCAACCTACAAATTTGGGCTATGAGAACTTCATTCGTGAAAGATTAGTCAAATACTGGCCGGATCGATATAAGAAATAATGTATTACATCATATTAATACTAAGTATACCACTAGCAATATTTTCTGAGGATCGACTGCGATTAAAAAGAGCTGATGTCCTTGAAAATGTTGTCATTGATGGGCAAGCAGTCCAATACCTTACTGGAAATGTGGTCTTTGAAAAAGGGGCAATGATCATTAATTGTGCCAAAGCAATAAATATTGAAAAAACCGGGCAAGGATCAATGATTGGTAATGTAAAAGTAGTTAATGATAATCAATCACTAACCTGCGATTCTCTGCATTATGATTCACCAAACGATATGTTACATGGCTTTGGTAATGCTCGTGTTTGGGATAATGACTATGACCTTTTAGCAGATACACTTGTGTATTATTCAAACCTGGACAGCGGAATTGCCCGGGGAAACGCAGAACTCACACAGAAAAATCAGATCATTACCTCTCATTCAATATATTACGCTAAACACTCGGGCGAAGATGCAGTTTCATATACAGCAGAAGGTAATGTTACGATTCTAGAAGATGAACGAAAAGCAACATGTGGCCGGGCTATCTATAACCGCGAGGACCAAACTACTTGGCTAAAGCTAGATCCACACCTTACTGAAAAAGACCAGACAATGGCCGGAAGTGAAATAATTTTACGTTACAAAGATGATGTCATAGAATATCTCTATATACCTGCTCAAGCCCATGTAACTACTCTTACAAAAGGTTTACGGGAAATAACAATCAGCCGTAATGATACTGCTACTACAACCCGATCGGAAGTACAATTCATAGATGACCTGACGGGCAGTAGTCTGAAAGGATTCTTTGATGCGGGACAAATGTATTCCTTACAAGTAGAAGGCATGGCTACAACGCTATATCATATTTTTGAAGATTCTATATACCAGGGGAAAAATATTTCTTCTGGAGATACAATTATTATGGGTTTTGAGGAAAACAACCTGGATCATATAGTTGTATCTGGCGGCTCTCGGGGAGAGTACACGCCGGACCCTGCAACCGCTAATATTGATGGACAAATAATTTATTCATCGGAGATCATTAATTACATGGTTGATCAAGAACAAACAGATCTACATGGGAACGCAAAGATCCATTACACAAATATGGATTTGGACGCGGGCTTTATAAATGTTGATTGGAAATCCAACATGTTAAATGCCACACCACAGAGTAATCTTGATTCAAATTTTACCTATTTAAAACCAACTATTCTGGAACAAGGTCGTGATCCCATGACTGGCGATGAAATGACATACAATCTGACATCAAAGAAAGGACATGTAACCAAAGGAAGAACCAGCGCAGATGATGGTTTTTATACCGGCAGTCAGATAAGAAATCAGGATAAAGAAATTTTTTATATTGATAATAGTACCTACACAACCTGTGACCTTGAGGTCCCCCATTTTCATTTTGCGAGCGATGAAATGAAAATGATAAATAACGATAAGGTGATCGCACGACCTATTGTGTTATATATAACTAATATCCCTATTATCGGCTTACCATTTGGTATCTTTCCGCATAAGGCTGGTCAAAGACAATCAGGCTGGATAATGCCTGGTTATGGTGAGAGCAGTTATCGCGGACAATTTCTGGATGGCTTTGGTTATTATTGGGCTCCTAATGAATTTTGGGATTCAAAACTAACCACCAGCTTGGCTGACAGACAGGGTTTAACGCTTCGGTTAACAAATAATTATCGTAAGCGTTACGGTTTTTCAGGTGGACTACATTTGGAAACAAAACAGCATTTTTTATCCTCACTAGCAAAACAAGATCGAGATTTATTAGAATTGGGTGAAAACATAAAAAGCGACTATGTGGTGCGCTGGAATCACAACCAGGCAATGCGCAACAACCAAACATTTCGAGTCAACGCACAATATTACAGCAGCGGTGATTATAATCAGCGCACTGGATTAGATGTAGAACGCCGCTTGAATCAACAAGCTATTTCCAATGGGACCTATAGTAAACGTTGGAAAAAATCGAATAATTCGATCAGCGTAAATCTATCTTCGAAAAGAGACTTGATGGTTGACAATAAGATAGATACAAATAGCGTGTTTTACCAATCACCTTCAACAGCAGGAAAACGACTCGCTATCACCACAAATACGCTACCAAAAATGTCGTTTCGCCATGGTCAGAGTAAATTGTTTAAGACAAAAGCTAATAATAAAAAATGGTATCATAATATATCTTGGAATTATTCTGCTAACCTGAATAATAAACTACAGAATTATTATGAATCAATTGAGGATACCTCATTTGAATACATCTGGGATAATTCGGTTAGGACAACAACCAAATCAGCAGTCACTCATAGTATGTCTATTACCGCACCACAAAAAATATTTAAGTACATATCATTAAATCCTAGCATACAGTTGAAATCCGACTGGGTTGATAGAACGTTTTTAACAGATACTACGATAGGGTCATTTCAGCCAGTGGAACAACAGGGTTTCGCTGCCCGAACAATTTTTTCATCTTTTAATCTAGGAATGAATACAAAGCTTTACGGTCTTTTTCCAATCAAAATCGGATCTATTCATTCAATCAGGCATGTCGCTTCTCCGACAATTGGTTATTCATATTCACCGGATTACACAAAACCATTATTTGGCATGGATCTAGGGTATTTTCAAGAATATACTGATAGCAATGGTGAAATTGCGTATTTCGATCGTTTTTCTGGAACATCCGCTGGTGGTACGCCGCGACAAGAACGGCAAGCGATTACTTTTTCATTGAACAATGTGTTTCAGGCCAAGAAGATAGACGAAGATAAAGAAAAAAAAATTGATTTATTTTCCTGGCGTATGAACACAAGTTATAACTTTGTGGCCGACCAGTTCCCATTGGCAAATCTATCATCCTCCCTGCGAGCAAAAGTCGCAAAAAAGCTGAATCTTGATCTACGGTTATCTCATGATTTTTATCAATATGATGTCGCAGCAGGACAGAGGATAAATTCTTTGAACTTAAATGGCTCAGGCATCCCTAAGCCACGCTTAATAAATGCACGTTTATCCACAGGATTCAAGTTTGAAGGGAAACGGCTAGGTGCTACAAAAACAGAAGAAGATGTACAAGATACCACAGTAATACGGGATAATCTTGATGAACCAAATTTCGGTAACCGTTCAGGGGGGGTGGATAATATAATCCCGGGCGGTAAGCTCTGGTCCACATCCTTAAGTTTCAGCTATAGCATGAATAAAGCAAATCCATCAAATTCTGTTGAAACATTTTGGATGTCATCAAACACTTCAATACAGGTGACCCGTAACTGGCGTGTGCAGTATAATGCACGTTTTGACGTGCTTAATAAAGACCTAGTTAGTCACAATTTTTCGATATACCGTGATTTACACTGCTGGGAAATGTCCATAAATTGGACACCTAATGGTTATGGTTCTGGATTCTATTTGAAAATCAATGTTAAATCACCTACACTCCAAGATTTAAAACTGGAAAGACGTGGTGGTGTATTTACAAGGAGGGCTAATTTCTAGTTTTATTATCCTCAAAAACCAGTGCAAATTTGAACAGCTTGTTTGCTTGAATTATGTATTGTCCATCCTGCCTAGCTGAATTCATAGATAGTATTACTATCTGCAGTGATTGCAATATTACGCTGGTTGAAAATATGGCACTAAACGAACCTCTAGAAAATATTAATTGGGTCAAGGTAAAAGAATTGCCTGGAAAAGTTTTTGGTGAGATGATGGGCGAGGTATTAGACTCAGCAGAAATACCCTATTTCCTGAAATCGGATTGGTCAGCCTCCGCATATAATATTGCGCCAGCTGGATTAATTGGTAGCTATGTGCAAGTATATGTACCAGAAAACTTTTGTGATAAGGCTAATAATTTATTGAATGAATTAATGGGCTAAATATGAAATTTCGTTCAATAAAAGGGACCTATGATATCTTGCCAAATGATGCAGATAGCTGGCAACGCGTTGAAACATGCGTCCGGGAGTTCATAACTCGGGCTGGGTATAGTGAAATTCGAACACCAGCATTTGAAAAAACTGAGTTGTTTACACGGAGTGTCGGTGAAGATAGTGATGTTGTATCAAAAGAAATGTACAGCTGGACAGACCAAGGTGGAACAGACATTACTCTTAAACCAGAATATACAGCTTCTGTCATACGGTCTTATATTCAACACAATCTTGGCGCAAAATCGCCCTTAACAAAACTTTATTATTTGGATAATCTTTTTCGACGGGAAAGACCGCAAAAAGGCCGTTACCGCCAATTTCGGCAATATGGTATTGAAGCGATAGGTTCACCACATCCGGAGCAGGATGCAGAAGTAATAACCGTAGCATATGAACTGCTTGTTGAACTAGGCATCAAAGATATTACCTTGAAACTGAACAGTATTGGTTCATCAGAATGTCGAAATAAATACCGTCAAGCATTAAAGGATTTTCTCCAACCACATATTAATAACCTTTCTGAAACCAGCAGAAAGCGATTTGATTCAAATCCAATGCGTATATTGGATACAAAAATTGATTTTGAAATCGCATTGCTACAAGAGGCCCCAACAATAACTAGCTTTTTAACACCAGATGATGCCAACCATTTCGACGAAGTGCAAATATACTTAGAGGCGCTAGACGTCCCTTTCACTTTGGATACGGCACTGGTTCGGGGACTGGATTATTATACTCGTACAACATTTGAAATCATTTCCAGTAAACTGGGCGCGCAAGATGCGCTTTGCGGGGGCGGCAGATATGATAAACTTGCTGAAACTCTAGGTGGGAAACAGGCTCCAGCTGTTGGTTTTGCAGCTGGTTTGGAAAGGATACTGATCGCCATGGATGAAGTTGACACAGATCAGAAAATCCAAGCTGATAAAATTTATCTAATTGGACTTGGTGACGCTGTTAGGCCAACCATGCTGA
>Ga0310124_10000522_pt1 | contig 26571 bp, 22 predicted proteins | sample CB11b_AW_Bot5_MG_FD_203507 | JGI IMG/M metagenome (GOLD analysis project Ga0310124, IMG submission 203507) | Marine microbial communities from Western Arctic Ocean, Canada - CB11b_AW_Bot5 | ecosystem: Environmental > Aquatic > Marine > Oceanic | place: Canada: Western Arctic Ocean | collected...
ACCTGACAGGCGCCGAACATGCGCGCGAAAATTAATCCGAATGCGTATTAGACGCTAATACGAGCAGAGGTATGGCGGCAAACACCCATACGAAAAACCAATGATCGACATGCTGGTCATGGATCACTTTCATATCGAGTCAACAAGTCGATATCGCGCTGAATCCCGGCGATGCGGTCCTGGATTTCGCGCGCAACTGGAGTCTTCGGTTCCCGCTCGTGGCGCAGTTTCAGGGCCTCCTGTCTGCGCATCAAACTCTCCTTGGTGATGCCCAGGGTCGACAGGCGGCGAGCCAGTGCTCGCTCCTTGGCAACGTGCTTCGGATCAACTGTGTGGCTGATCGGCCCGAACGGCAAGAATCCCTTTGGCCCAAGGGCCTGGTCCGAGATGCGTAGTTCGGCGATCATACCTCGGAAACCTTGATTGCTGTGTGTCTGGCGATTCCCGATCCCAATGCCAGGCCGGTCACCTCCAAGCTTCCCGCATGCGCGGATCGTTGTCTCTTTCAAAGCACCCATTTGGCCATTGACGAACAATGATTGCTTCCCAGTGGCGTCATCGAACACCGCCGCGACGTGCAGCATCTTGTCCGTGGGCAGCGGTTCGGGCGAAAGAACGTCGGATCCCTTATTGAGGGCGTCAGTCACCAGGAACTTCAACTGTCCACTTTCCATCACGGCAAGATACCAGGGGTCAAAACTCAGACGATCATCGCCACGGAACACGATGTGGCTCAGCTTTGCGGTACTCATTGGATACTTGTTGATCTGAACGAATGCTTCGATGGTGAGACTCTTCGGCAGATAGAACAGTGGATGGTCGGGAACGGCGATGCGGTCATCCACTCCGTCGAAAACAACGCCCAGATTGCTGTCAGCCAGCTCGACCGCGCGGTATTTGGGTTGTCCGACAGCGTGATCGGGCCGATCGTTACCAGAAGAATCTCTAATTAATTGTGACGGCTGGGCAACGTCTCCACTGACCGCGTGCTGAAATCGCCAATGGGCAACGACCTTGCCCGAAGCGTCCTGAGTTGCCAGAAAGAACATCGTGGCGCAGCAGGAACATAAACTCATACAGATCGCATGACGAGTCATGGTGTGGTAAAGCGCATGCACACTTTCGACGAACACTAGAACCCGTAACATGGCTGAACTCCTCATGTACTCGGTGGTCTCGCACGATCGCGGCGATATGGCGAATTCTAGCACCCGCCTTCTGTGATCGCGATGCGACGAACTCTGAAAATCGTACGTGAATGGCCCGATCGGTGAGTCCATAATGCACTGGTCGATGGCGCGTCCACAACACCCATAGAACTCATACTGCTGTGACGATGAGATGTTCAGCGATCGTGGTTCGCGGTCAGATAAATGGGACTCCACTCCTCACTTCAACGCCCGCACGTGCTCAACCACTTCGGATGATCGCTCGGCCAGGTTGCCCCAGTCCACGCCGATCATGAGCCAGTCCATTCCCATGTCGTACCAGCGCTGGACGCGCTCTTTGTTGAAAGCCGCACCGACGCCGACCGGCAGGTTCGCCCTGTGACCCGCGGCGACGATCTTTTCAAAGGCCGCCCAGAGTTTGGGGTGGTCGAGTTGTCCGAGCAGGCCCATGGTGCCTGAAAGGTCGTTGGGGCCGATCATGATCGCGTCCACGCCCTCGGTCGTCGCGATCTGGTCCATCTGTTCGACCGCTTCGTAGTGCTCGATCTGCGGAATCACCATGATCTGGTTGCCAACCTGCTCGAGATACTCCACCTGGCTGACCAGCCCGAATCGAGGGCCGCGGCACGGACCATAGCCGCGAATGCCCTTGGGCGGATAGCGGCAACCTGCGACGGCGGTCTTCACGTCCTCGACGTTGTTGATGCGGGGCACGATGACGCCGGCGGGATGCATTTCCAGATACGGCTTGATCAGCACCGGGTCGGGCGCCGGCACGCGTATGAAAGGGGCGGTCCCCGTGCCGCGCGCAGCCTGAACGTGTCCCAGGGCCGTCTCGAGAGACATCGACCCATGCTCCATATCGATCATGAGGAAGTCGTACCCGGCTTCGCCGAGCAGCTCACTGACCAGGGGCAGGGCCATGGACACGGTGATGCCGATACAGCGCTCGCCGCGCTGTGTTTTGGCCCTGATCTTTTCGAGATTGTTCAAGTTCGATTTACTCCTGGCGCGCTGGATACGCAACGGGGATGGCCACAGAGGACACATAGGTTTCGGACAGAGAGCAGGAATCGGACGATTGATTTTCTAATCGATTGGCTTACCCACGGCAATACGAACGACCAACGTCGCGCCAGTCTTACGAATCCCATCCCCTCTGAGAACTCTGTGACCTCTGTGACCTCTGTGGCCAATTCTTAGTTCGACGCGATCAGGCGGCTGGCGAGTTCCCAGTAGACGCAGCAGATCGCAAAGCCGCCGTAGACCAGGGTCGCGACGATCATCATGGTCGTGCATACTGCGCCCGGCCTGGCCGACTTGGGCAGGTAACGCAGGTTGATGTACAGCATCAGGGGCACGTAGATAGCCATGGCGAACCCGCCGATGTACGCGGCGTTGAAGAGGAAGCCGAGGTTGGTCACACCCCAGTACTCCATCACGCCCGTCAACGCGCAACCAAAGACGATCCAGCAACCGACGATCACCAGGTACCACCAGCTGATGTCGCGTTTGCGGGCACCGGTGAAGTTCGTGTAGACGATGTCGGCGAGTGAGCGGCCCACACCGTCAATCAGCGCCAGTTGCGTGCTGAACAGCGTGGCCACGCCGACCAGCAGAAAGATAATCTGCCCGGGCCTGCCCCACACCTCGCCCAGGATCTGCACCTGATCCCAGATCAATGTGTCCTTGCCCAACACCTTCGGATGGAGCACCGCGAGGGCGCCGAAGATGAACAGCAGTATGGTGAATGTGTTCAGGAGCCAGTAAAAGAAAATCTGGTCGAGTTTGACGAATTGCCACCACGCCGTGAATCGCCGGCGGTTCTCGTCGGTGTCCCCGAAACGAAAACCGGTGGCGGGAATCTTTTCGGCCCGGCCGCGCAGCGGATTCTGCATCGCAGGAACGCGGGCGCCCATTCCGATGTGCTTGTCACGCAGATAAAAGGTGTAGAACAGGTTGGCCGTGCCCCCGGCGCCGGCGAACACCAGGGCGATGAACAGGGCCTTGACGGTCATGCCCGGTTCCCGGTAGCCCACGTTGACGACGCCCCGCCCCAGTTCCGTCCAGGCTTCGGCGGTGCCCACCGCGATCGCCACAACGACGAGTCCTACGACCACGACGATGATCAGGGCTTCGATCGTGCGCTCGACCGATTTGTAAACGAGCTTCGGTCCGAAGAGGACCAGCGTCACCCCGACGAACGTCACCATTGTCCAGAACGTCTTGGTGCCCAGGAAATCAATCGCGACGTAACCGCCATTGGCGCCCGGTTCCATGTGCCAGTACGGGTCGTTGGTCAGTAGCGCTTTCACCGCCAGACCGGAGGCCTGTCCCCACCCCGGCGCGATCCAGCTGAACAGCGTCAGCAGAATGAATACGTGCGCAAAGCCGCGCCATACGCGACAGAATCCGGTGAACACCGTCTCACCCGTGGCGATGGTCCAGCGGCCAACCTCGAGATTGATCCACATCTGCAGGAAGACACCGAGCACGGCGGCCCACACCATGGAGGCGCCATACTCGGCGACGATGCGCGGCCAGATGATGATCTCGCCGGCACCGATCGCAAGGCCCACGAGAATTGCTCCGGGGCCCATCAGCTTCCAGTTCGGCTTGGTCTTTTCCGGAAGGTCCGCCGGCGCGAAGTCGTCAAGCGGATGGAACAGCGGGCTCATACGGGGAATTCCCGGGGCCGGTGATTGGGCGGCATTTTACAGAAAGACTGGAGTTATGGAGAGCGGAATAGCAAGAAAGCAAGAGAGCAGGAAAGAGGAGCCGGACCACTTTCCTGCTTTTCCGCTTTCCTGCTCTCCTGCTCTCTGCCCTACGGCACCACCACCGGCACCGCACCCGGCTGCAGTGTCAATTCGACCGGCGTCGTCCCGTAGGACTCGCCGTCCACTTCGACGTCCGGATCGTCCTGCGACTCGATCCGCACCGACGTGCCCGTGACGTACGCCACGCCATCGAGACGCGAGATACGCCGGCGCCAGCTCATCCACGCGTAGCGCATTAACGACGCCACGTTGCCGCGGGGTAGAACGACCACGTCGAAGTGACCCGAGTCGGGCCGGGCGCGGTCGGCGACGCTCATCACGCCGGCATAGGTGCTTGTGTTGGCCGCCACGACCAACGCGCCCTCGATCGGGGCGGCGCCATCGACCCGCACTCGCAACCGCGGCGCACGGTAGCGGCGCATGGTTCGAAATATCGGCAGAGGGTAACCCCAGGGTCCACGGGCGCTGCTGCGGTTCTCGTGGATCGACCGGATGACCGAGGCGTCGAAACCGCAACTGACGACCATCAGAAAGCGCCGACCAGCGCCCAGGAGCCCCAGATCGAGGCGCCGGATTCGACGGCGCACGATCGAGTCGGCCAACATGTCGACGTCACGGGGCAGTTTCAGATCCTTAGCCAGAATGTTGGCGGTTCCAACGCGCAGAATGGCGATCGGCGTCCGCGTGGGATCGGCGAGCCCGTTGACCGTCTCGTGAATCGTGCCGTCTCCGCCGGCGACCACTAGGCAGTCCACATCGCCGTCCACTTGCCGAGCCAGTTCGGTGGCTTGTCCCCGCACTTCAGTCAGAACTGTCTGCGGTTGGCACCCGCGCCGACGCAGGCACGATTCCAGGCGTCGGATCGATTGAACGGCACGGCCTGTGCCCGCCGCCGGGTTGCCGATGATCATGATGCGCATGGTGGTCGGGAGGATGATACGAGAAGGTGGAAGGACATGAGACGACAGGAATTGACAGGATTAACTGGATGGGATTGGGAAGATCTACAGGATCCGATCGGGTGTGTGCCGAATACCGTCAGGCGTCTGTCCGGATGAACACAGGAGAATCATCCTGTCGATCTCCCGGATCTATCCTGTCGATCCTGTCAACTGCGAAACGCGTACCGTCCGTGTTCATCCTTGGTTCACCAGCGGCGCGAGCGCCTCGTGCAGGGCACGGCTGATGACCGCGCGGCCCAGGTGGCGCTCGTACGCGGTCCGCGCGCCGGTGGCGAGTTGTTCGCAGAGGGCACGATCACCGGCCAACGTTGTGATCGCGCCGGCCAGCTCATCGGGGGCGTTCGCCGCCACGAGCATGGCGCTGGACTTCTGTTGCAGAACGCAGCGCACGGCGGGGCCGTCGCAGGTAATCAGTGGCCGGCCCAGGCACATGGCCTGGGTCACCTTGTACGGCACGACGCTCGCCGCCTTGCGACTCGACCCGAAGACGCCCAGGCAGCAGTGGGCGCGGCGAGCGAGGTCCACAACGGCCTGGATGTCGAACACGCCGCGCCGCCATCGGATGTTGCCGGGCCGCATCTCGTCGAGCAATGCCGAAAAACTGTCCGCGGTCTGGCCATCGCCGATCACGTCGATCTGCACGTTCGTTCCCTCGTCCTCGAGCCGCCGCGCAGCCCGCGCGACGACCTCCATCCCGTGCAGCGGGATGAACGTGGCCCACATCGCCACACGAAAGGTGTCGTCCGGTTCGGCCAGGGCCGACGGTTGCCACAGGCTCTCGTCGATGCCGACCGGGACCGCGGCGATACGGTCGCGATGAAGACCATAATCGGCGGCCAGGGCGTCGGCCTGCTGCGGCGTGTCCACGAGAACGCGGTCGGCGCGTCGCAGGGCGAACCGCTCCCACGCGCGCAGCAGGCGCGCCGGCGGACGGCCCGGCTTCAGCAGACCGCGATCGCAGACCACCGTGTCGTAGAGCCCGATGAAGGCGTCCATGACCAGTGGTCGACGGCGCCGACGAGCAAGAAACGCCGCGACGAACACCTCGAGGTGCGACGGATATCCCACCAGCAGAACGTCATAGTTGCCGACGCGTCGGTGGCCTAGCGCCAGGCCAAACCATGCGCCGACCGAGCGGGTCGCGAACACGATCCATCGGATCAGGCCGCCGCCGCGCCGCACGGTGCCGGCGCCGGTGGCGCGGTTGCTCACGCGGCATTCGACCACGTGCCAACCCGTATCGGTCAGACCCTGGGCGACGCTGAGGTTGCGGCTGTAAGCCGGCGTCGTTGGAAACGATCCGAAATGGCACACCGTCGGCATCGTGACCGCTTAGCTTGAGGTTGGGCCCGGATTAAGCGACCGCGCCCGCGGTCGCTTAATCCGAATTTGGCGGCCCGTCGGTCGGCCGGTCGCACGCGGATTGGTCGTCGCGCTCTCTCGTGCTGCGATCCCGCTGGTGGTAGAGCAGCTCCTCGAGATAGATCCGGTGCCGGTTCAGCATGTCACCGATCATGCCGGTGTGAAGCAGCAACAGCGCCAGAACGAAGAGCCCCGCCGCGGCGAAACCCGCCCACTTGTGCGGCGAAAAGCTGCCTGTGCGCAGGTAGTGGACGGCGAGGAACGCGCCCAGCGCCAATGACGGGACGATCAGCGCCACCGCCAGGCCACCGAAGGCCCGCAGCGGTTTGTAGTCGCGGTAAGCTCGAAAAATGATTCGCGACGTGTTCAGCGCGTACTGCCACAGGCTGCCCGCCACCCGGCTCTTGCCGTGCTCTCGCTCGCCGCGGACCGCGATGGGGATCTCCACGATTCGCAGCCCCTTGAACGAGAGATTCAGGAACACCTCCTGCGTGTAGGTGAATGCTCCCAGCAGGTTCAAGCTCAGCATGGCCCGCCGGTTGTAGCAGCGCATCCCGCACGAGACGTCGCTGAAGCGAGTCCCGGTCAACCGCGAGATCAACCGGCTCATCTGGCGGTTGCCCCACTGCTTGATCCAGGGCATCCGAGGAACCAGTGCCGGGTCCTTGAAGCGGGATGCGGTTGCGAAGTCGGCGGTGCCGTCCACGACCGGAGCAATCAGCCGGGGAATGTCTGCCGGATCGAACTGCCCGTCGGAATCGATCGTGACGATCAGGTCCGCGCGGCGCGCGATGGCATCGTTCAATGCGGTGTGGAACGCAGCGCCCACGCCGCATTGCTGGCCGTGGTGAATGACGCTCGCCCCTGCCGCCTCGGCCTCGCGGGCGGTCTGGTCGGTGCTCCCGTCGTTGACGACCAGCACCTCGAGAACGCCCACGCCCTTCATATCGCGAGGGACGCGACTGACCACGTCGCCGATCGTCGCCTGTTCGTTCAGCGCCGGCATCGCCACCAGCAGGTGCATGCCGTGCGGCGCCACGCTGCTCGCCGCTTGTGGCGCTTCGCCGCAGTCGTGTTGCCCCGGGTCGCTCATGAAGACCGAGTATAGCCGCCGTGGGCCGACGGCGACGGACCGCGCGGGTGATCGTATTCACCCGCGCGGTCCGTTTGCGCAAATATCCGTTCTGTCGATGTCTCGTCGACATCGCCGCTGATCGCTACGTCTGGTTATCCGGTTGCCCACCGCCCAACGCGTTCGCGATCGCGTTTAGAGCGGCCTGCCGGGAGCGGCGGACACGATCGACGCGATCGGCACACGCCTGATGGATCTGCTGTGCGAGAGCCGGCGTCCCAAGGTGGCGCAGCGTGTGGATGCAATGTGCGCACACCTTGTGGATCCGGTCTGCCGCGGCATGCGATTTCGCGTTGATCGAGCCGACCCAGTGGCGCGCGACGTGGCGGGCCTGCGCGTCGTGCCCGTTGGCCAGCAATTGCCTGATCCGCTGGACGCATTGGGCCGCGCTCATCTGATTCTGAGAAACGCAGGCCGTCGCGATTCGCGTGATCTTCTGGATGCAGTGATCCCTGATCGCGACGGGATCGACGTGTCGGCCGTCACCTTCGTCGGCCAGTGCCTGTGCGACGGGCATGGCAGAGAAAAGCAGCAAAGTCGCGGCGCAACACAACCATCTGGAACGATTCATGGTCGACTCCTTCCGAAACGGGGTCAATGAGTTCTAGTCTTGAACCTTACGACCGGCCCGGTCGTGTGAAGAACGGACCGGCTGACCGTTTATTGCAGGCCGCAATGGATTCCTGCGAGACGAGGAATCGTCGCCGGCGGGGCCGGACATTCCAGATCAGCGCTGCGGCACCGTACAATGGCCAGGCATAGACCAATCCCTCCAGGAAACCGGACCATGGCGAAAGCCCGAAAAGTCGTGATCACCTGCGCCGTAACGGGCTCGATCCACACGCCCACGATGTCGCCACACCTGCCGATCACCCCGGATCAGATCGCCGAAAGCGCCCTGGGGGCAGCGGAGGCCGGTGCCACGGTGCTGCACCTGCACGCCCGCGACCCGAATGACGGTAGCCCCACGCCTGATGGCGATGTGTTTCACCAATTCCTGCCGCGCATCAAGGCGGGCACGGACGCGGTGATCAACATCACCACCGGCGGCGGTCAGGGGATGACCCTCGACGAACGTCTGGCCACACCGCTTCGATTCCAACCCGAAATGACCTCACTGAACATGGGATCGATGAATTTCGGCCTGTACCCTGCGCTCGACAAGTTCAAGAACTGGAAGCACGACTGGGAAAAGACATACCTCGAGAACTCGCGCGACCTGATCTTCAAGAATACATTCCTGGACATCGAACGCATCCTGAAGGAACTCGGCGAAGGTTGCGGCGTGCGCTTCGAGTACGAGTGCTACGACGTGGGCCATCTCTACAACCTGGCCCACTTTCTCGACCGCGGCCTGGTCCGACCGCCGCTGTTCGTCCAGACGATCTTCGGCATCCTCGGCGGCATCGGCGCCGACATCGAAAACCTCGTCCACATGAAACGCATCGCCGACAGGCTCTTCGGCGCCGACTACGTCTGGTCGATCCTCGCCGCGGGCAGATTTCAGACGAACTTCGTGTCCACCGGCGCTATCATGGGCGGACACGTGCGCGTCGGCCTCGAGGACAGCATTTTTCTGAGCCTCGGCGTCCTGGCAAAGTCGAACGCCGACCAGGTCGCCAAGATCCGGCGCATTCTCGAAGACTTGTCCCTGGAAATCGCCACACCGGCCGAAGCGCGTCAACTGCTGCAGCTCAAGGGCGTCAAGCATGTGGCGTTTTAGAAAGAACGACTGTCTGTTCCACCGGCGAGCCGATCGACGCGGACGCACGGTAACGGCTTGGAATCCCGGCTAAGATGTGAGGTCGGACCCAGGAACACCGGGTAGTCCAACCCCGGACCGCCTGCGCGCGGGCCACCGAAACGCAGCACAATGCTCAGCAACACTCAACTCGATGCGTATCGGCGCGACGGCTTCGTGATCGTTGAACATCTGTTCGATGACGAAGAGGCGAAGCTGCTGCTGGAGATCGCGACGGCCGACAAGGCTCTGGCCGAACAGGCCGAGGCGGTGCAGTTGAACGGCCTCGACAAAAAAAAGGGCGCGCGGGTCGTCGCCCAGGGCGACGGTTCGGGACGCGAGACGAAGTTCTGGGTCGACGACGAGCTTCGTGACGACACCTACAGCGCAATCGCGCGCAGCCGGCGGGTCGTCGAACCGCTCGAACAGATGCTCGACGGCGAGGCATATCACTGGCACCACAAGATGATGCTCAAGGCGGCGCGGGTCGGCGGCGCCCACATGTGGCACCAGGACTTCGGCTACTGGCACAAGAGCGGCCACGTGCTGTTTCCCCACATGGCCAGCTGCATGATCGCCGTAAACCGCACCACGGAGTCAAACGGTTGCCTCCAGGTTCTGACGGGCTCACACGAAATCGGGCTCGTCGAGCACGTGCGCGTCGAAGGCCAGGCCACGGCGGATCCCGACAGGATCGAGGCCGCGATGCAGCGGCTGCCGCTGGTCTACGTCGAGCTCGAGCCGGGTTCGGCGCTGTTCTTCCACAGCAACCTGCTGCACCGCTCGGACGCCAACCAGAGCGAAGATCCACGCTGGACGCTGATCTGCTGCTACAACGCTGCACGCAACGAGCCCTATCGCGACTCGCAGCACCCGCGCTACCGGCCGCTCGAAAAACTCGACGATGATCAGGTCAAGATCATCGGCCAACGTCAATTGCAGCAGTTGCAGCAACGCACGTGACACGGCACGCCACGTGCCGCCGTTGGTGATCGCTCGCAATCTTGAATGGTTAAGACCCGAACCGCCATGACGACGGCATGGTCGCCGGCGGTGTTCGCCCGGCGAACTCGAGGATGGCGGCCGACTGCTCGCAGAGCGTGACGACGTCGATGCTGAGGGCGGCCCAGTTGTACCCTTTGGCGAACGTCTGCTCGATGTGATCGCGGGTCAGCGTGAGGATGTGCATGCCTGCAGCCACATCGCAACGCCCACAGACGTCGATGAATTTTCCCAGGGCACTGACCATTTCGGGACAGTCGAAGTCACCCGGGCGACCGTACGAATTGCTCAGGTCGTACGGACCAATGAAGCACCCCTGCACCCCCTCGACCCGGCAGATGTTCTCCAGATCATCGATCGCGTCGCGGTTTTCGATCTGCATGATCATCGTCAGGTTCTCGTCGGCGTCGCCCAGATATTCTTCAACAAACCGTCCGTGGCCGTTAGCGATGTTGTACCCCACGCCGCGACGCAGGCGATACTTCCCGGCCGCGACGGCGGCTTCCGCTTCCTTGGCGTTTCTGATCATCGGAACGATGACCCCCTGGGCCCCGTCTTCCAGCGCCGCGGCAATCAGATGAGAGTCGTTCTTGCCGATTCGAACCATCCCCGCGGTCTTCGTGCCGCGCAGGGCGCGAAAGCAATTGGCAGCGGTTTCGCGTCCGATCGAACCGTGCTCCATGTCGATGCAGCAGAAATCGTATCCGAGCCCTGCGTAGATCTCGGCAATTCCGCTGTCGCGAAGCTGCATCCAGGCGCCCAGAACCCGCTCGCCCTTTTGAACGGCGTCTTCGAATCGTTTGCCAAGTGACGGGTGCATCAATCCAAGGTTACGTCAGCGATCGCAGCGATGCAATGACCGTCACCCGATGTCACCGAATCGATCGCATCCTGATATCCTGTTGAATCGTCCGCATCGATGGCGCGATGCCGGGGTTCGAACCGGTCATTCGCCCGACACGACCTCCGCGACAGCGCAGCAGATCCGATGAACCGTCGATTCTTCGTGTGCCTTTCGATCGTCGCGCTCGGCGTCGCGGCGTACGCGAACAGCCTTGAAGGGCCCTTTCTCTACGACGACCACGACGCGATCGTACGAAATATGTCTATCCGAAACCTCTGGCCGCCGTGGCGCGCGGCGTGGGGGCCGCGGACGTCACCGATGGCCGGTCGGCCGGTGGTGAATCTTTCTCTGGCGTTCAATTACGCCATCGGCGGCCTCGATCCAAGGGGATACCGGGTCTTCAACCTCGTGGTGCACCTGGTATGCGCGACGCTGCTGTTCGGCATCGTGGACCGCAGCGTTCAGAACCGGCGAACCGTCGGGCAATCCGGGCGCCACGGGCTCGGGCTGGCCGCCGCGTGCGCGATGCTCTGGTTGCTGCACCCGATGCACACCGAATGTGTCAATTACGTCACGCAGCGCACCGAGTCGATGATGGCGCTGTGTTACCTGCTCACTCTGTTCTGTGCGATCCGCGCACGCGATGAACGCGGGCGATCGGCCTGGTCGATCGCAGCGGTGGCCGCCTGCGCCGTGGGCATGGCCACCAAGGAGACGATGATCACGGCGCCGATCATGGTGTTGCTTTACGACTGGGCGTACCGCGCCGAACCGTTCAGACAGACCCTGCGCCGTCGCTGGCCGCTTTACGCGGCCCTGGCTGCCACGTGGGGCGCCCTTGCGGCGCTGATGGCGACCGGTCCACGAAGCAACACGGTGGGTTTCGAGTTGGGCGTCGGCGCCATTCAATACGCGTTGAATCAGTGCGTGGTCGTCGTCGACTACCTGAGGCTTGCGGTCTGGCCGTTCCCGATCGCGCTGGACTACGGTGAACCGCGCGACATTTCATTCGCCCACGCGGCACCGTATGCCATCACCCTCGCAACGTTGATCGCCGCGGCGTTCGCGGCGCTGGTGCTGCGACCGGCGGTGGGATTCGCGGCCATCTGGTTCTTTGCGGTCCTGGCGCCCACATCGAGCATTGTCCCCATCGCCTCCGAGGTCGGGGCCGAGCGCCGCGTCTACCTGCCATCGGCCGGCCTGATCGTCCTGGGCGCGGTGTGTGTCGGGTGGTTGTTGGTCCGGGCCGAAGACGCGTTGATCCGGCGGAGCCGAGGCCCGGATAGAAAACCGGGCCGGATGGGACGCCGCTGCGGCACGGCGCTCGTCGTCGCGCTGGCCGCGGTGATGCTGTTCGCCACCGCGCGCAGGAATCTGGACTACGACGATCCGATCATTCTGTGGCGGGCGGCGATCGAGGCGGTGCCTCAGAACCCCAGGGCGCACGTCAACCTGGGCATCGCGCTCGCCGAGACGGGCGATCAACAGGCGGCCGTCGCGAAGTTCCATGACGCACTGAAGATCGAACCGCTCGACCCCGAGGCCCATTACAACCTAGGCAATGCCTTGAGCCTTGCCGGCCATCTGGACGAAGCGATCATGCACTATGAGGTCGCCATCGACTCCGCCGCGAAGGAGGGAGGAAGGTGGCCCGTCGCACAGATGAGACGGTGGCTCGACGCCCTTCGCGGCGCCGAAGACGACGCCGCGCGACACATGAGCTTTGCCAGACTTTTGAGTGGCCAGAACCGGATCGACGAAGTGATCATCCATTACGACCACGCGGTGCGGCTACGGCCCGACTGGGCGGAGCCGCAGGCACGCCTTGCCTGGATTCTGGCCACCAGCGCAAACGATGCGCGACGAGACGCGACGCGCGCCCTGGAACTGGCCCGCAGCGCCGTGAAACTGACCGGCGAGCGGGATCCGTTGATCCTCGACGTCCTAGCGGCGGCATACGCCGAGGCCGGCCGATTCGACGACGCGGTGGCCACGGCGCAGCGCGCGATCGAACTGGCCAGGGCCGCAGGACGCGATAAGTGGATTGAGACGATGCGCCGCCACCTGGAGCATTACCGCGGAAATGAGCCGTGGCATGAGTGACCGTCGCGACGTTCGTCACGACGGAAGTCGACGGCCTCAACAGCGAGCTTGCTCGCTAAAGTCGTAGCAGCGACATTCGTCGCTGCAGTCGCAAGTCGAAAGTAGTGAGAGTCGCAAGTCGGGACATGCGGCCACGTTCACCGTGGACTTGGAAGTTCACTCCAGAGTCGCCGATCTCGGTACCGCGCCCTCCCGCCGGGCTAGAGCGACTATAATCGTGAAGGCATTCACACCGATGTCACCGTGGGCACGTCGCCCGCTACGTCAAGCCATGGTCGCGTTCCATCGCTTCTTCGCGATTCCGGTCGGGGTCTTGTTTGCGTTGCTGCCGACGTACGCGGACGACGTCGGCTTGGCCGATGCAGAGCACCATTGGCCGCAGTGGCGCGGGCCACTGAGTACCGGCGTGGCGCCGCACGCCGACCCGCCGGTGGCATGGGGCGAGGACGAGAACATCCGCTGGAAGATCGACCTGCCCGGCCTTGGACACTCGACGCCGATCGTGTGGGGCGAGCGCGTCTTCCTCACCACCGCCGTGCCGTACGGCGACACCCTGGAACCCAGGTACAGCGGCGCGCCCGGGGCACACGGCAACCTGCCCGTCACCCACGCGCACGAATTCGTGGTTCTCTGCGTCGCACGCCGCGATGGGACGATCCTCTGGCGGCGGACCGTACACAAGGAACTTCCGCACGAGGCGGGTCATGCGACCGCGAGCCTGGCGTCCGCCTCGCCGGTGACCGACGGGAAACGGCTGTTTGCGCACTTCGGTTCTCGAGGGCTTTACTGCCTCGACCTGGACGGCGAGTTGATCTGGCAAACAGACCTGGGCGACATGCAGACCAAGCACGGGCACGGCGAAGGAAGCTCGCCGGCGCTTTACGAAAATACGTTGATCGTTAACTGGGATCACGAAGGCCGATCGTTTCTGGTGGCGCTCGACACGCGAAGCGGCGACGAGCGATGGAAGGTCGGCCGCGACGAGGCGACGTCCTGGGCCACGCCGATCGTCGTTGACGTCGGCGGCGAACGGCAGGTCATCAGCAGCGGCACCAAGCGCGTGCGCGGCTACGACCTTGCCACCGGCCGCGTCATCTGGGAGTGCGGCGGGCTGTCCGCCAACGTCGTCGCCTCGCCGGTGGCGGCGGACGGCATGGTGATTGTCGCCAGCAGCTACGAACTGCAGGCCATGATGGCCATACGCCTCGAGGGCGCCAAGGGCGACATTACTGGTACGCCGCAGATCGTCTGGAAACGGACACGGCGCACTCCCTACGTGCCGTCGCCGCTGCTTTACGGCGGCTCGCTCTATTTTCTGAGCCATTACCAGAACGTCCTGTTGCACGTTGACGCCGCGACCGGCAAGCAAATGCACAGTCCGCTACGGCTCCGCGGCATTCGCAACGTCTACGCATCGCCCGTGGGCGCCGCCGGTCGCGTCTACATCACAGACCTTGCCGGCACTACGATCGTGATCAGTAGCGAGGGCGCACCGAGAGTTCTTGCATTGAACCGATTGAATGACAGCTTCAGCGCGTCGGCCGCCGTCGCGGGACGCGAACTGTACCTTCGAGGGCGGCGGCATCTCTACTGCATCGCGGCAGATGAATAGAAAGGCGAAGCATCGGCGTCCCTGATCCCGACGGCCGGTAGAAGTACCGGATCGCCTGCACTATAATTTCGATTGCACCCTTCGTGGGAGGAATGCCGAATGCGCCGAAATCAGAGAGACGGTTTCACGCTGATCGAGCTGCTGGTCGTCGTGTCGATCATCGCAGTGCTCATCTCGCTGATCCTTCCTGCGATGCAGCAGGCGCGAGAATCGGCGAAGCACGTGATCTGCCTGAGCAACCAGAAGCACCTTGCGTTCGCCACGCTTACCTATTTGGAAGACCACGATGGTGTGGCGCCGCCCGCTGCCAGGTCGAACGGCCAATCATGGTGTGACCTGATGATTGAACGGGTGGACGGCAATGAGAACGCCTTCCTATGTCCGATCCAGTTCGTTCCGAAGCATTCCGGCATATTCGGGTTCTTCGTCGCCTATTGCCCGAACGGACACCAGTGGCTGTTCTTTGCCGAATGGGGCTTCCCGTCGCGGGGTCAGCCCACCAATGTCTTCTCCGTGAAGGACCCATCGAAGCTGTTGCTGATGCGCGAAGACACGGAGGACTGGGGCCTCACGGTCAAGCAGGGACGGCCAAACACTTTCTTGCGCCGGAGCGGCAACTACCGCCCGGGCCTTTTTTACTTTCAGGACCCCAACCCGGCCGGCTACAGCTCCGGTGGCAGGCACTTTCGCGGCGGCGGCTCTCAGAACAGGGATCCCTGGGGATTCGACACGATCTCTTTCTACGACGGGCACGTCGGCACCGAGAGCATGCAGGTCATGGTCCAGCGGCAGCAACATGGCGCTTACTGGTATGAGTTTCCGTTCGTGCCGGCGGCGGGGCAACCGGATTCGTCTTTCGCGAACTTCGTGCCCAGAGGGCCCCAGCCCGGCGCGCAATGGTGGACCTACCCCGGCTGGTGAACGCGGCCGAGAGTCGCAAGTCGACGGCCTCAACATCGCTCCTGGTCACTGAAGTCGCGGCACGGGATTCGTAAGACCCACGATGGCTCGCAGGCGTCAGCGCCGACAACCCCAGGTGCAGGGTGACGCCGCCGACTGGACGCGTGACCTACACTACGTGCAACTTGCGACTGGCGCAACCGCCGCGCCGCGGACGTCGCCATGGCCTTGTACCAACGCCCGAATCGATCGATGCGCTCAGCGAAACCGACGTGCCTGGTGATCGGCCTGCTATTCCAGCTTGGCGGTTGCCACGGCGCCGGCAGGGGCATCGACTCCGACCTGCCCGGTGCCGACATCCGTGTCGACGGCATTGACTGCCCCTATTGCGTCTATAATATATCGGGCGCGTTGACGGCGTCAGCTCCGTGTCGTTCAATCAACGGACTGGTCGCGGACGCGTTACCTTCGATCCAGGCCGCGCCCTGACGGCTGGCCGCCTGCGGCAGGCGGTCGTGGACAGCGGCTTCACGCCGCGTCGCGTGCGTATGCGGCAGCGTCGGCATCACCCCGGGCAACTAGCCCGTATTTTTCACGAGGACCTAACCATGACGTGCTCCAATTGCAACGTGCTTCGAACACTGAAAGTGCTGATCATGTTGTCGTTTCTGCTCACCTGCCCGGCTGGCTGTGGCGATACCCAGGACCGCGGCACGCGAAGCGATCCACCTGAAGCACCCGTGACGGCAGATGTCGCCGACCACTACCCACTCAAGACATGTGTCGTTTCCGGTGAACCGCTCGACGAGTTCGGCGATCCCGTGATCGAGCGCTACGACGGTCGCGAAGTCCGCTTCTGCTGCACCGACTGCGTCGATGCCTTCAGGCAAGCACCCACACAGTACATGGCACTGCTCGATGCCGGCGCCCGGGGCGCCGACCACAAAGACCATACCCATCACGATCACTAGGAAGTTTCATAAAATCGCGAGAATCGTCGCTCATGGTGCGAGCGCCTGATGACTGCGGGCAGACCCATCTCGACGTCCGCGCACGGGCCCGCGGCGGGCGCGGATCCGCTGTACACCTGCCCGATGCACACGAACGTGCGGCGGGCGCGGCCGGGAACTTGCCCCGAATGCGGCATGGCGCTGGAGTCCGTGTCGGCGGCGGCCGGCGGCGAAGACGACGCCGAACTGAAGTCGATGACGCGCAGGCTTCACCTTTGCGCGGTGCTGACGGTACCGCTCTTCGTCATTGCGATGTCAGATCTGATCCCCGGCAGACCGTTGGATGATCTCCTGCCGGCACCGTGGGCAGTTTTGATCCAGTTGCTGCTTGCCAGCCCGGTTGTCCTCTGGGGTGCATGGCCGTTCTTTCGCCGCGGCCTGGAATCACTGGCCCGCGCGCGGCTGAACATGTTCACGCTGATCGCGATGGGGATCGGCGCGGCGTACGCGTACAGCGTGATCGCGACCGTGTTCGGCAACGAGTTTCCGAATGCCTTTCGCGGTGAACACGGCCAGGCAGCCATCTATTTCGAGGCCGCCGCGGTGATTACAACGCTTGTTCTGCTGGGACAGGTGCTCGAGCTCAGAGCCCGCCGCCGCGTCGGCGCTGCCATTACGGATTTGCTGGATCTTGTACCGCCGCAAGCCCGTTGCGTGACGGACGACGGTGTCGAGCGTGATGTTCCGCTCGATCACGTCGTCGTCGGTGACCACCTGCGCGTGCGGCCGGGCGACAAGGTCCCCGTGGACGGGTTGATCATTCATGGATCGGGCGTGGTCAACGAATCGATGCTCACCGGCGAGCCCGTCCCAGTCAGCAAAGAGCCGGGCGACCCCGTCACCGGCGGAACCGTCAACAACAATGGCAGTTTCGTCATGCGTGCCGAACGAGTTGGAGGGCAGACGCTGCTGGCGGAGATCGTCGCTTTGGTCCGCCGCGCCCAGCTCAGTCGCGCGCCGATCCAGGCGACGGCCGACGTCGTCTCGGCCTGGTTCGCGCCCGCCGTCGTCGTCGTCGCGGTCGTGACGTTTTTCGTCTGGATTCGCTTCGGGCCGCCGCCCGCCGTCGGATACGCGCTGTTGAACGCCGTGGGGGTGCTCATCATCGCGTGCCCGTGTGCCCTGGGGCTGGCGACGCCCATGTCGGTCATGGTCGCGACCGGCCGCGGCGCCATGGCAGGCGTCCTTTTCAGGGACGCCGCGACGCTGCAAGCGCTCGAAAAAGTCGACATGATCGTCTTCGACAAGACCGGCACGCTCACGACGGGTACGCCGCGACTGGTCGGCGTCGAGACGGCCGACGGTTTCGTGGAAGCGGAACTTCTGCAACTCAGCGCCAGCCTCGAACGGGCCAGCGAGCATCCGTTGGCGGAGGCCATCGTTCGCGGCGCCGAGCAACGCGGTGCCGCTGTCGGCGAGGTCGACGCGTTCCGATCGGTCACGGGCAAGGGTGTGGTCGGCACGGTTCGCGGCCGTCGCGTCGTCCTCGGCAGCCGAAATCTCATGGAGCAGCAGGGCATCGACGCCGCGGCGCTGCTGCCGGCCGCCGACGCCCGTCGCCGCGAAGGTCAGACCGTGGTGTTCGTGGCCGTGGAAGGTGTGATCGCCGGGCTACTGGGCGTGGCCGACCCGATTGGTGACACGACGCAAGAAGCACTTCGACTCGTGCGCGATCTGGGCCTCGAGATCGCGATGGTCACGGGCGATGATCTCGCGACGGCCCAAGCGGTCGCAAAGTTGATTGGCATCGATGACATCCATGCCGGCGTTCTGCCCGAAGGCAAGCAGCATCTGATTCTGGAACTGCAGCGTGCCGGCAAAACCGTCGCCATGGCCGGAGACGGCGTCAACGACGCGCCCGCGCTCGCCGCGGCCGATGTCGGCATCGCCATGGGTACGGGAACCGATGTGGCCATCCACAGCGCCGCCGTGACGGCGGTGCGCGGCGACGTGATCGCAGTCGTCAGGGCGCTGCGCCTGAGCCGGGCGACCATGGGCAACGTCCGCCAGAATCTTTTCTTCGCTCTGGCTTACAACGTCGTGGCCGTGCCGATCGCCGCCGGGGTTCTCTACCCCGCGTTCGGCATTCTGCTGAACCCGATGGTCGCCGCAGCCGCCATGAGCGTCAGTTCGATTGCCGTGATCGCAAACGCCCTGCGCCTTAGATCAATCAGAATCTAGCCCGCATTTCTCACGAGTCTTGCCGCCCAGCGGGCGGCTTCGCTCGCTGGCTTTGTCCTCCGTGCGATCCGTCCTCGACGTAGTATTCAACTACGCCTGCGGAGGATCGCGTGTGCGGGCTAGGCAGGTCGATCACAGACCAAACGACGCGAATACACTGGTTTTTCTGATTGACCCCGGTTTCCGCCTTCTCAGTGTTCTCTGTGTTCTCTGTGGCGAATTTCCCAACCTCGCCAGGCGCTCAAGTCACGGTCCGATGTAGTACCTCTTTGCCCTTCGCTCACCCACCGTCTTGATCTTGTCGATCGACACCAGTCGCTTCAGCGCCGAGGCCACAAGCTTGTCATCCGACAGGGACACCGTTTTTCTGATGGAACCGAAGGTCATCGCGCTCTTCTTGTCGTCCGGAACCTTCGTCAACACGGCCCTGATCGCCTCTGCGGAGACGGTAGCGCCCGTTCCAACGCGGCCACCGGGCGAATTCCCATTGACGGGTCGGTTGAGGTCGAGCCTCAGACCCGCATCCCTTGCCGCATGAGTCAATCCGAGAGTAATCGCTTCCTCCAGTGATGTCATCTGCTCCTGCAACTTCTCAAGTTCATCGTCAATTTCCACGCGCTGTTCGCGCAATTTCTCGATCCGATCCAGTAGTAACTTTTTTTCCTCCGTAGCCGTTTCCGCGGCTTTCTTGAATACCGGCGCAAAGACATTAGAAAAGCGTGCTGCTTCACCCATCGATTTCATCTCCGGCGAACAGGTTGGTAGATCTTGCCACACGTTGCGGCAGCAAACATGAGAAATATAGGGCCGCAATTGCGTCTGTCAAATTGCCATACGGGGCCCAAATGGCGAAAAGCCGCTCACCACTCGGGATGGCCTCCTGGGCCCGTATTCTGGCTAGAACTGTGTTCCAGGACCCGCTTTGCGCAATGTGGCAATATCCGCGATCGCCGCCTGGGCGACCTGACCGGCACTTCTCTGTCAGACGGCCAACTTCATGACAATCTTCCTCACGCTCGCGGGCCGGCCGACTGCGACACTCGGCTTGTGCACGTCCTGCGGGGTAAAGATCACGAATGAGCCGGCCGGCACGGTCAGCATGCTGCCCGCGCCCTCGAAAAATTCGGCATCCTTGGCCGGGTCGTACGGGACCGATACGTTCATCTGTCCGATGTGGGCGTAACCCATCTGCTCGACCCCTTCGACCACGTATTGCACGTCATGGTATTCGCGGTGTGCCTCCCAGAGGCACTGGTCCAATGGCCTGGTCGGCTCATCCACCACCATGGCGAATAATCGGTCGCCGTCGATCTCGTTGCGGCCATCCGGGAGCTTCGACAGATCCTCCGTGCGCAAATAATCCATCGCCCTGGCGAATCTCGATCCGAGGCTTTGATAGAAATCCGCGTGGGACAGTTGATCGATAATCATGGGTGATCCTTCATGGTTATTCTCAGGCACGATTTCAGCCGTCGGCGACCAGCGTGACTGTTCCGGCCACTGAGAATATCATCATCTTGAGCACGCCAGGCGCGTGCAAATTATGGACGTGCGGTGTCTAACCGAGTCGGTCAGTCTGCACCGCGAGAATTGGAGTTTACGGATGAATGACGTTTCTGACGGCGACTGTGTTCACCGGGGATTCGACGCCTTTTCCAAGGGCACATTCGACAACGGCGGAGACAACCTGTACGTCAACGCCGGCGGCGCCATCGAAACGATCCATCGATACGACGTCAACAACAACGGATGCGTGGACCTGATTCTCCCGAACAGCCACGGGTATGTCGAGCGCGGGCCGACCTGGATCTACACGCAGGGCAAGGGGCCCGGCGACGACTGGCCTCGGCGCGAGCTGCCCAATGACAGCAGCTGGATGAGCCGCGTCATCGACGTCGACGGCGACGGCCACGCCGACCTGGTCGTGGTGAACGCCGAGAACGGCGTGACGTCCGAGCTCGACTCGTATGTCTATTGGGGCGGCCCCGCCGGACTCACGGGCGAGCGTGCCGAGCTACCGACCGCGGGCGCATACGACGTCGTCCTCATGGACATTACGGGCAACGGGCTTCTTGACATTATTTTCCCGTCCGCGTGGGTCGACCATCACAACAGCGGCGAGCCCCGGTTGATGCACGTGTATGTTCAGGTTGAGCCGCGCCGATTCGTCAATGAATCGAAACGTTACGGACTGATCGGCGTCGCGACCATCGCCGTGGCCTGCGACGATCTGGATCAGGACGGCCGGCCCGAACTGGTCGTCGCCAACTACCGTGACGGCTTTGAGTACGACACCGATTCGTTTCTGTACCGCCGAACCGCGGAAGGATTCGACGTCGCGTCGCCGTTGCGCCTGCCGTCGCACTTCGCCATGCAGGTGCTCCTTGGTGATCTGAACGCGGACGGCTGGAACGAGATCATCTTCACCGGCGGCAACATGATTCGCATCTACTGGAACGATCGCGGCACTTTCAACCCCGAACATCGAACGGATCTGACCGCGGAGGGCAACACCACGATGTTCTGCAAGGGCGCCGTCCGCGCCGAACTCGCCGACGTCGACGGCGACGGGCGCAACGAACTGCTGGTGGCCACCGCGGCAGGTGTCGAGATCCGCACGCAGGACGATCTTGATCGGGCGAAGACGGTACTGCCGCAACCCTATTGCGGTTGGATCGAAGCGATCGACCTGGACGGCGACGGCCGTCCCGACCTGGTCACCACGCGGTACCAGGACGGCAAGACCTATGAAACGGAATCCGCGATCTACTGGAACGGCCCCGACGGGTTGTCGGCCGAACGGGTGACGTGGATCCCGACCACCGGCGCCATGGGCTGCACCGCCGGTGATCTGGATGGCGATGGCCGGCCCGAAATCATCGTCAACAACACGATGCGCGGCTGGTCGCAGTTCAACCCGGACTTTCCCATGTATGTCTATCTGGGCAACAAAGAAGCGAAATACGACCCCTCGCGACGCCTGGAACTCCCGACCGGCGGCGGCACCAACACCTATATAGTGGCGGACCTGAACCACAGCGGTTATCCGGATCTGGCCATGACCGCAACCTATTCGTTGCGCGTCTTCCCAGGTGGGCCCGACGGCCTGCGACCGGACCGCTACGTTGAGCTCGCAGGTCTGGGCAACTATTTCCTCTGCGTTCTAGCCGCAGACCTGAACCGCAACGGCTGGCTGGACCTGATCGGCGTCGCGTACACCTATGACAATAAGCCCGAGACGATTGCCAACTCGTCGGTGATCTATCACGGATCGGCGGACGGGTATTCCGCGGAGCGTTCGACGGTCCTGCCCACATACGCCAGCGGTTCGGGTCACCTCGCCGACGTCAACAACGACGGGTGGCTGGATTTCATCTACGGCGATCGCCGGGGTTACGTCGCGATCTATCTCGGCGGGCCGGACGGCTTCAGCACTGACCGCATGTGGAAAGTGGATCTGCCGCTCGACGACCTGGGCATGCTGGCATTTATCAACAGCGCGGACCTCGACGGCGATGGCTGGATCGACCTGATCGTCCCGGTCATGGGGCATTACCATCGGCGTCAGAGCGGATTCTTCCTTCTCTACGGCGGGCCGGACGGTTTTCGACCTGACCGCATGGAGTTCCACCCCACGGCCGCGTCGAGTTGTTCGGTGTGCGTCGCGGACGTGGACAACAATGGCCATCTCGACCTGCTGGTACCCGCATACAGCACGCAGTTCTCGCGGGAGCTGCCCGCCCACATTTTCCGGGGTGACGGCAGAACGTTCGACTTCGACAACCCGTTTGTCATTCCGTGCAATTCGTCCTGCGCGTTCATGGCCATCGATGTCACCGGAAACGGATACCGGGACATCCTGACGGTGTGCCACCGAAACGACCTGGGCCACGAGGTCGATTCGCTGCTGTTCTGGAACGGCCCCGAAGGGTTGTCGTTCGACCGCGCCGCGCGGATCCCCGGCTTGGGACCCCACCTGGCGTCCAGCCGGGACTTCGGTAACCGCAGAACGCGCGAGGCGCTTGAGCACTACGTCTCCCCGGCGTTTGCCCTGCACGGACGGCGCCCGGTCGGCATTGATTGGCAGGCTGACGTGCCGGACAGTGCGCGCCTGACGTTCGAACTGCGCTGGGCCGAAACGGAGGACGGGCTGGAACACGCCACCTGGCACGGCCCGGGGGGACCGGACACCTGTTACAACTCGCCGGGTGCAGCGGTCGATGGTGTCCCGGATACTGCCGAATTTATCCAGTATCGGGCGGCGTTCATGTCGGTGAACGGATGTCGCTTTCCGCGTCTGCACGAGGTGACCGTCAGGATGGCCGATGGCGCGGCGATGCGCGGGTCTGCCGATTAAACTGTTGTCGTCACGCTCACGCTAAAGAGTTGAGTATGCACAGAACGCGCGCCATTGCCATCATCGCCCTTGCCTGCGTCACTGCCTCGGGAAAGGCGGACGATATGGCCGACGAAAAGCCACGCGTCGTCATCATGACCGACAGTGGGACCGTCTACAGAGGTTACGTCCGTTCGGAGCACCCGGACGTACAGGATCTGCACGATATGGTCGAGCAGTTCCATCGCGGCGGCGTGGATACCTTCTCACACTGCGTCCACGCACGGTGGCAGACCTATTACGACAGCAAGGTCGTGGAGATTGCCGGCGACCTGACCCCGGATGCCGTCCAGCCGTGGCAGCACACACACTACTGGGCCTGGCTCAAGACCATGCGCCGCCTCATCGAGCAGGGCCACGATCCGCCGCGCGTCCTGGCGGAGGCATGCCACGAGCGCGGCATGCGATTTCTGGCACTGTTTCGCATGAACGACACGCACGGGATCCATGCGCACGAGGGACAGTACGGCAGCTTCAGGCGCGAATATCCACAATGGGTGATCGACGGTTCGAAATCCATGGACTATGGCGTGCCCGAGGTGCGCCGGCACATCCTCTCCGTCGTGGAAGAGCTGGTCGAACGCTACAAGATCGACGGTGTCGACTTCGATTTCATGCGCTACCCTCGCTACTTCGCGAAGGGAAAGGTCAAGGCCAGCGCCTCGGTGATGACCGAATTTCTTCGCGACGTGCGCGCGATCCTCGACGATCCTGGCAGACCACGGGAACGCCGCCTGCTGTTGAACGTGCGCGTTCCCATGACCATCGACGGTTGCGGCGAGATCGGCCTGGACGTGCGCTCGTGGGTGAAGCTGGGTCTGATCGACATGATCTGTCCGATGGAGTTTTATTACTCCAACTGGGATCGGATGATCGTCGCGATCGACGACTGGCGCGATCTGGTGGAATCCACCGATTGCGGCCTCTACCCGACAATCCACTACGGCGCCGCCACGGGACGTGGCGGTGGGTACAACCAGCCGTGGCTGACCGCGGCGAGCTACCGCGGCGCGGCGCACAGTTACCGTCTCAAGGGCGCCGACGGCATCGCCCTGTACAACCTATGGAACATGAACAATCCGCCCGCGTGGGAGGCGGTCAAGGACATGCGCGACCCCGCGGCGCTGCGGGCGGGCCGAGTCGATACCACTGTTACCTGGGCGACCTCGTTCCCGTCGAGAAGGATGAGCGCCAGTCGGTGCCGTTCTTCCTGCCCGAAGATCCCAAGGCACCGGATCGCAATGCGCACCTGCGTTTTTTCGCTGCCAATATGACGCTGGAACACGAAATCGAAATCCACATCAACGGAACACCAGTTGACCCGGAAACGATCGTCCTGCGGCGGCAGGCGGTCGGCGGCTTCACGCCCCAACCCGCCCTGAAACTGCCATACGGCCACATCGTGTTCGTCCCCCTGGCCGCAACCGCGGCAAAGGAAGGAGCAAACGAGCTTGGGATCAAGCTGATTGAGTCGAATCCGGAAATCCGGAACCTGCCGGCATACGGCGGCGCCCCCGAAACCGACGACGGCATCGCCGTGGGCTTGGTGGAGGCTCTTTTCGGCTACAAAGAGCTTCCGCGTCTGGCCAAGCCCGGATCCATGATCTCCGGGGAGCCCGTTGACGTGGGCCTGCAACACATACGGTGACTGACACGCCTTCACCCACATCTAGACCATCGCGTTGGAAGAAGTTGCTGCTGGCGGTGGTGGCCGTGGTGGTCTGCTGCATGCTCATCGAGGGCCTGTGCAGCGTCGGCCTGCTGGTCTATGACATGGTTATTTATTCACAACCTGCGCTGGCCGAACGGCAGCACACGGAATTTCACGAGCAGATCGGCTGGATCAACGTGCCCGATCGCGTGGTGCCCGAGATGTACGGGCCGGGACGTACGGTCACCATCAATGGTCAGGGGTATCGCAACCGAGAGGAGTTCGACATCGAAGTGCCGCCCGGCAAGCTACGCGTCGTCTGCTCGGGTGATTCCTTCACTTTCGGCTATGGCGTTGGCGACGAGGACACCTGGTGCTCGGTCCTGCAGCAGCGCCATCCACGCGTGGAAGTCGTCAACATGGGACAGGGCGGCTACGGGTTCGACCAGGTATACCTCTGGTATCTTCTCGATCAGCAGGAAAAGAGCCTGCAACACCAGATTCACCTGTTCTGTATCGGGCCCAACCAGATCGTGCGGATGCGCCATGACCGGTTCGTGGGTTACGGCAAGCCGATCCTAAAGATGCAAGCGGATCGTGTCGTGGCTGATCGCGTGCCCGTACCAAAGCGAGCCTTTTACATCCCGTGGTTGACGCGCAATGTCGATCTGGTGAAATCGTCGCGCACGGTCCAGCTGTTTTCGCGCATGACAAGTTGCGAATCGTCCAAGGACAAAGATGCGAGCCTCTTGTCCGTCGACGAGGCGGTGCAGATCACCGTTGCCGCGCTAGGTCAACTTGCCGTAGAACACCGAGCCCGTAAACGGCAGCTCGTGGTCGTCTGGCTCCCCGATCCGGCCGAATATCGCCCAACGATGATGGATCCCTTGCGCAGCAGCATTCTTCGCGACCTGCAGGCTGCTGGAGTTCCCACGATCGACCTCGTGCAGGAGCTGAGAAAAATCCCCGAAACGCCAATGAGAAAACTGTTCATTCAACCCGGCGAGCTCGACTATGTGGGCGCCGCGGGCCACTACACCGAGGAGGGAAACCGATTCTTCGCCGAGAAGCTGCAGGTGATTCTCCGGCAATCCCCACAATGGGGGGATTGGTGGGAATGATCTGCTAGACTCGCTATTCACTGTTCAGGCTTTGACCCCGTCCTCCTCCCCCAAATCCGTGATGGCGATCCGGATGCTTACTCGCTCGAACACAGCCGCATAAGTGACAATGACAAAATGGTCAACGCAGGAAGATATGCCTGTTTAACCGGACATGTCGACACAGCTCACTGTTGGGCTTGTTACACGACTGCAATCAACCGTGTTAGCTCCAACTCGGCCACACATTTGCAAACCGGCGGCTTACGCGCGGCACCGCTCACCGCGTAACAAGACGCCCCTCATCACGGACATCCTCGCAATTATTTGAATGGACGAGACTCGCTGTGTAGAATCCTGCGATTGATTTACGCTTACGCGGCTGCAATGCTGCCCCAATGGTTGACCTGCCCCCGTGAGTGACACCAGTTCCTATGTTAGTTTTTACTCCTGCTCAGACATGGCCGGCAGACGGAGGGGCGTAGCCCCGGAGTCTGCCGGACATGTCTGAATCGCCTCGAGTGCGGGAGGCCGATACCCCAGCGAGCTGTGCGGACGGACCGTGTTGTAGTGGTGTCGCCAGCGTTCGATCAGCACCTTCGCCTCCAATTGCGTGTCAAAGATCT
>Ga0310124_10000523_pt1 | contig 26570 bp, 20 predicted proteins | sample CB11b_AW_Bot5_MG_FD_203507 | JGI IMG/M metagenome (GOLD analysis project Ga0310124, IMG submission 203507) | Marine microbial communities from Western Arctic Ocean, Canada - CB11b_AW_Bot5 | ecosystem: Environmental > Aquatic > Marine > Oceanic | place: Canada: Western Arctic Ocean | collected...
TGGCGACATTTCTGACGTGGCCGGTCTGATTGCGCCACGGCCCTGCCTGGTACAGACGGGCCGAGAGGACGCTTGTTTTATTGAACCTGATGCGAAAATGGCCTATGCGCATCTAGAGGAGATCTATGCTGCTTCAGGGAAACCGGATCGTCTTGAAATGGATTTATTTTCAGGTGGACACGAAGTGAATGTGGAACCAGCTGTTGCGTTCCTTAAGCAGTATTTAATGTAGAGTACCAAATGGATCGCCGTAATCTGGTGGCTGGTGTTGTTAAGGTGTTCTTATTGAATGTAACGGTAAATACAACAGGAGGCGTATTGGTTTTCATTAGGAACCGGGTCAGAAAAAACCACAGTGAGAACAAGGTTGCCATCCATATCCGCACCAAATTTTAAACGAATCGGATGCCACGTTGGCCTCCAAAGTGTCGGCTTGAGGAATTTGGTGTTGGGCGGTCAGGCTCACCAATGAGCTGCCCGTTATTCATCCAGCGATCATCATTGCCGTACATATTCTTGACGAGTTGTTTGGTTAGCTTTGCACGTATGTCCATGTATTTTGGATGATCCGCAAGGTTTTTTGTTTCGCGACGGTCAGTTTTCATATCAAATAACTGAAAGTGGTTCCCGACGGGGTAATAAATGAGCTTGTATTCTGCGCTGCGGATCATACGACTGGCGTGCTCGTTTTCCCAGTGTTCGCCGTAAAGGTATTCACGTTCATTTTCTTGCGCAAGTGACATCCCTTCAACGTGAGACGGGATGTCAAGTCCAGCCATATCCAGCAGTGTGGGCATGATGTCACGGAGTTCAACCAAGCGGTCATCGATCCGTCCGGCACGAAGCCATTCACGTTGATCATTCTTTGCTGGCATGATCACCAGCGGCACATTAGCAGACATTTCATACATGACGGTCTTTGCCCACCAGCCATGGTCTCCAAGCATATCGCCATGGTCTGAGGTGAAGGCAATAATCGTCTGGTCGAGGATGCCTTCCTCACGGAGTGTTCCAATCACAAGGCGTATTTGGTGATCAATGTGTGTCAGAGTCGCATAAAATGCACGTCGCGCAAGTTCAATTTCATGTGTCGGTGCATTTTGAATTGAATGCCGACCATCCATGAAGTAGGCGCGGAACATGTAAGGCAACTTCTCGGGGTTGCCAGCCCAGTCACCGATGATGGGTGGATCGATCGATACGTTGGCGTACATGTCAAGGTAGGCCTGTAACGGCCAAAGGGGCGGGTGTGGCATTTGGAACGACATGTACCACATGGCTGGCCGGCCTGGATCGCGCCGGTGTATTACACGGCACATCTGCTGAGCCGTCCAGTTGGTTGAATGGCAGTGATCGGGTAGTTGCCAGGGGCAGACGTTGTAGTCGTTCGAGCATTGACCCCCAAGAAATTCCTGGCCAGCGTAGCCCGCATCGGCGATATATTGTTCGTAGTCATCGCCCAGCATCCCCAAATGATGCCGCCCCTCTTCATTAAGGATCACGTCATCAAAACCGATGCGATTACGCTGTGGATACACATGTAGTTTTCCGACAGCATATGTCTGATACCCACCATTACGAAAACATTGGGCCATGGTGGGAAGGTTCGGCATTTCGAGATGTTGGTTGAATACCCGGTCACCGTGTGTGCGTGCGGTAACACCGGTCATCAAAGATCGTCGCGCGGGGATGCATGAAGGGCAGGCAGTATATGCATTGGAGTACCACACACCATTATTTGCCAGTTGCGATAACGTCGGTGTCATGACTACGGGGTGTCCCGCCATACGTGTCAGTAGCCCCGGCCAGTGATCGGTGCAGATCAGCAGAAGGTTTGGTTGATCCGATGAACTCATAGTTGTAATTCTTCGTATATTTAATGATACCGGACTGGTAAGTTGCTTGGGCCGATCATCTCGATAGAGCACAATTGGTGAATCGCAACATATATTTCCCGTCGTTGCCTGCAGGCCGATTAGATGTCTCGTTCATGTTATTCTAGTTGGGCCTGCTCATTTCGGCTGCATACTTTCATTGAAAGCCATGGTCCGTACATGGACCAGTGTGTTAGGCGAGCAGTCCGGACGCTTCTATAGGCCAGATATCGACAATGTGTTGATCCTGATGCACGTGCAGTTGACGATAAAGATTACACGTCGTGCAGGCATGGCTGGGGATCATCTGGACCTTGTCTCCAACATGCAGTCCGCCAATATGCTGTACAACGCAGTGCTCTTCAGAACAAAAATTAGGGATCTGTGCGTCGGGGTGGTCGGCAATGATGGGCGATCCGAACTCACCGCTGGCACCTTTTACGCCAACATCCAGGACCGCATTGTCACCATGACAACTGATGACTGTACAAATAATTGTCAAGGCCATTTCAAGCTCAGGACGCAACTTGTGATAAGTGCAATCCATCGTTGCATATGTTCCAGCCTGAACTTCATCCACGCCGGCCATGATTCCTGTCATATCGTAGGTGGCGGTAGAGCAACCGCTCAGCGTGTTGACCGGGATGCCTGCTGCTTCAATCATTCGTCGTGTGTCGATAGCCAGTTGCATGTCTTGGTGGGATTGGACCTGCCGTTCCGTGGCATCTTCAAGGTTAACCAGATGCCCTTCATAAGCCTGCAGGCCGTTGAAATAGATCCCTGGAAGGGGTTGAATCTTCTGGGTTAGCTCCAGTGCCGCGTTGCCCGGTTCTATACCACAACGATTCATTCCAATGTCAACCTCGACAAGGACGCCTACGGTTATATTTGTTGCAGAGACCATTTTTGAAAGTGTTCTCGCCTGCTCCAAATGGTCAATGGCAACCGTTACGTTGGTTTTCTTCGCAACATCCGACAGCCGCCGCAGTTTGATGTCGCCGACGATCTGGTTGGCAATCAAAATATCGTCAAATCCATTGTCGGCCAGGATCTCCGCTTCACCGAGTTTCGCACAGGTGATTCCGACCGCCGACCCGGCATCCAACTGGCGCCGGGCCAGTGTGCTACATTTATGATTTTTAAAATGGGGCCGAAGTTGTGCATGCTTATCGCCAAAAAATTGGGCAAGTTGTGCGATGTTGCGATCACTTGCTGCCAGATCGAGCAATAATGCGGGACTGTCCAGTTCGTGAATGGGCCGGCCAATTAGATTCTCGATATGGGGTTGATTGGCACGTATCATTTCCAGGGTGACAGTCTGTATGTGTATAGATATTGTGAATGGGCTCTTAAAATCGCGTGAATCAGCTTGTCTGGAGCCAATTTGGCTTGGAATAACCAGTACGGGTCGATAGAATATTAGGATCAAATGGACTTTTGTAACAGAGCCCCGTAAAGAAACGTCGACACTTTGGGTTGTGGCGAATTAATAAGGGCGAGTAGATGTTCACGGTTCTGACCGGACGACAGGAGGGATGTTGTGACGGCATTCAACGTCGTTCCTTTGTCAAAGCAGGATTTTTGGGGGTGGCTGGCTTATCAATGCCGCAGATGTTGCGTGTCCGCGCTGCAGCGGCAGCAGAGGGTAAGCCGGTTGATTCGACCTCAGTCATCTTCATTGAACTTCAAGGGGGCCCCAGTCAACACGAGACATATGATCCTAAACCACAGGCGCCGGCAGAGTATCGCGGTCCGTTTGAGTCGATCCCTACGCGGTTGGTCGGCGAACGTTTTTGTGAATTGTTGCCTCAGCAGGCAAAAATTGCAGACAAGTTGGCGATTGTTCGGTCAATCCATCACCAACATAATCGACATACCATATCACGGCATCTGACCCAGACTGGTTATGTGGGTGACCTTAATGATGCACATGCGAACGTCAATCCGAGTATCGGGTCAATTGCAGCACGTCTAAGAGGCGCCAATGCGGCAGGTCTACCGCCGTATGTCAACGTATTGGACCGAAGCTTTGGGCCAAAGGGTCGTGGCGCTTATTTGGGAAACGCCTATGATCCGTTTGACGTTAATGACCCAAGGAAACTGGATCAGATCAAGCACCTGTCTCCAGCCGAGGGTCTTACAACCGGACGACTTATGGACCGTCGGTCTTTACTTGCCAAGTTGGATTTGACCCGGCGACTGCTTGACCGAGACGGCGTTGCCGACGCGATGGACAAATTTAGCCATCGGGCATACGAAATGGTGACCGGTGATCGAGCTCGAATTGCGTTTGATCTCAGCCAGGAAGACCCGCATGTCCGCGATGCTTATGGTTCTGATTCAATCGCTCAGGCCATGCTGTTGGCACGTCGGTTGGTTGAAGCAGGCGTGACATTTGTAACGGTGAATATTCAAGGGTGGGATGATCACGATAAGATCGCTGAGCGCATCGGTAGGCGCGCTCCCCGATATGATCATGCAATGGCGGCTCTGGTCAGTGATATTTACGCGCGAGGACTGGATCGTGATGTATTGGTGGTGGCGATGGGTGAGTTTGGTCGTACCCCACGAATCAATAAAAACGGTGGTCGTGATCACTGGGGTCCGCTTAATAGCGCGGTCTTTTCGGGTGGCGGGTTGCGGGTGGGGCAGATTGTCGGTGCCTCGGATCAAAAAGGTCAGGCACCAACGCGGAATCCTTACAGGCCAGAAAATGTACTTGCCATGGTATACCGTCACCTTGGCATTGATCCGGTGCTAACATTCAATGATTACACCGGTCGTCCCGTCCATATCTTGCCGCGTCGTGGATTGATTGGAGAACTCATCTAGCCACCGTTTGCACAGGCCTCTTCTTACGATTCCGCCGGTGGTCCCATAAATTTAAAATCCTATATAACCAAGGGCGTAAGGCTCAGGGAAGCTGCAGCAGCCGGGTAATCACCTGCGATCAAATTACGATATCCTGATCATGGTGTTAAGGTTCATGGCCCGGCTTGGATCCTTCCATGGATTTAATACAGGATTAAGACAATCGGCCGATGCTTGCAGCATGGGTAACCCGGTATCATGTCCTTGTCGTGAGAAAGTTTTCGGCCCTGACCGATCGATGTCATCAGTCGTAACTGTGGACGAGCAGGAATTCCAGATGGGATTGAGGCATTTCAAGTTAAGATGGTAATTTATGGGTTGGTTCAGGGGATTTGATGATGCAACAGCGAAGCCTAGGAAAAACCGGAGTGTCTCTATCGGTAGTTGGTTTTGGTGCGATAGTATTTTTGAAGGAAGGTCCAGAGTTTGCCCGCAATACGGTTGCGCGTGCGATTGATGCAGGTGTTAACTATTTTGACATGGGACCCTATGGCAAGGGACAAGCGGAGGAAATTGGCGGCCCTGCCATCAAGCCATATCGTGGCAGGATTTTTTTGGCTGAAAAAACTGGTGAGCGTAAGAAAGAGGAGGCTGAGGCCGGCCTTCGCCAATCACTAGAAAGGATGCGTACTGACTACTTTGATCTCTATCAACTCCATGGCGTGCGCACGATGGAGGAGGTCGAAACAATTGTGGGTCCAGGAGGTGCATTGGAGGCTTTCGTTAAAGCCAGGGATGAAGGCCTTGTTCGCTTTCTTGGGTTTTCAGCACATAGTGAAGAAACAGCACTGGCCTTGATGGCGCACTTCAACTTCGACACGGTACTTTTTCCAGTGAACTACGTGTGCTGGTATCAGGGGCACTTCGGCCTCGTCGTGATTGACAAAGCTCAGGAAAATGACATGGGTATTTTGGCCCTGAAGACACTGGCTAAAAAACCTTGGCCGGATGACAAACGACCGGAAGGGTCTAAGACCTGGTATTCACCAGTTGATACCCATGAAGAGGCAAAGTTGGCACTGCGGTGGACATTGTCGCGGCCCGTGACCTCCTGCGTCTGCCCTGGTGATGTAGAGTATTTGTGGTGGATGATTGATGCGGAAAGGGAAGTTGCCCCCCTCACCACGGAAGAGAAGGCGGCGATCATCAATTCAACGGTGGGTATTACGCCGATATTTCCAATGGAACCGGCCAAGGTTTGACTATGACGCCTTGGGGATGTTATTGAACAAGTTGTTCAAGCTGGGCATGAGCACTGCTGGGTTTTACAGGTGATCAAATTGATCAGGTCCGCTGATCTAGTTCCGCAATCCATATGTCCCCATAATACACATCGTGGATTGGATGTCGGTAACGCAGGTACTCGTAATTGAATAGTCAACAGGTCATCCTTTTTACGCTGCTTATTTTGGTTTTCATCTTTCTGATCTGGGGACGATGGCGATACGATTTGGTTGCGTTCACGGCATTGTTGGTGGCATTGGTGGTTGGCGTTGTACCACATGAGAAGGCATTTTCCGGATTCGGTCATCCGGCTACGGTGATCATCGCATTAGTTCTGATTGTAAGCCGCGGGCTTTCCAATTCAGGTGCGATTGAACTTGTGGCACAGTTTATTGTAAAGCCGGCCAGGAAATTAGGGGTTCACATCGGCATCATGGCAGGATTTGCCGCGGTACTTTCGGCGGTGATGAATAACGTCGCGGCTCTAGTGCTTCTCATGCAGATTGACCTTCGTACTGCGGGGAAAGCTAAGCGTAGTCCAGCGTTGACCCTGATGCCGCTGTCATTTGCATCAATTCTTGGTGGCATGGTCACCCTCATAGGAACGCCACCGAATATCGTGATATCCCAGTTCCGAGCAGAAGAACTGGGTGACGCGTACAGGATGTTTGACTTTGCACCGGTCGGTGCGGCATGTGCGGTGGTGGGGATCTTATTCATCACGACGATTGGATGGCGGTTAATTCCTCGTGGATCGTCGGAACACAACACGCCGAAAGAACTATTTGATATCGAGGGTTACATTGCGGAAGTCAAGGTGCCGAAAAGTTCGCGAATTGTGGGAAAGAAGGTGCGTGAACTTGATGATATCGCTGAGGATAATGACACGGCAATCATTGGTTTGATTCGCCGGGGTGAGAGACTTCCTGGGTTGGCACGTCGGGTGGAGATCCGCAGTGGTGATATTCTTGTTCTCGAAGCTCATCCAGATGGTATTGAAGGATTGGTTGGTGCGCTGGGCCTTGAGTACATCCAGAAGGCGGACCGCTCCTCATTGGTGGGGCAGGATTTGTCATTGGTAGAAGTCATTGTCCCTGAAGGTGCACGTGTTGTGGGGCGGTCAGTGCTATCGATGCAGTTGCTTTATCGTCACAGCGTCACCTTGTTAGGGGTGTCGCGTGGGGGGAAACGTTTTACGAACCGGGTGCGTAAGCTCGAAATCGAGACGGGCGATGTGCTGTTGTTGCTGGGTCCGACTGAGCGGCTGCCCGAGATTACAAACTGGCTCGGATGCTTGCCACTGGCTGAACGTGGTTTACAACTGATCAAGCGTGAGAAGGCCGGCATGGCGGCGGTTATTTTTGCAATGGCCATTGTGTTGGCGAGCACGGGTGTATTGTACTTGCCCATTGCGCTTGGGTGCGCAGCTGTCCTGATGGTGATTTTCAAGATCGTTCCACTGCGCCAGATCTACGACTCGGTGGAATGGTCAGTCATTGTGCTGCTCGGCTCGATGATTCCCATTGGCGCAGCGCTCGCCGATAGTGGTGGAACCAAACTGATTGCTGATGGTATTGTGACTGCTGCGTCGGGGTTTTCGCCCGCAATTGTTTTAGCGCTGCTAATTGTAATCACCATGACGCTATCAGATGTTATGAATAATACTGCCACCGCGATCATTGCCGCTCCAATAGCACTGGACATCGCCAATCGATTGAATGTCAGCCCCGACCCATTTCTGATGGGCGTCGCCGTTGCCGCCTCGTGCGCCTTTCTTACGCCGATTGGTCACAAGAATAATACATTGATCATGGGACCAGGGGGCTATCGTTTTAGCGACTATTGGCGAATGGGTTTGCCACTTGAGATCATGATCATTCTCGTTGCAACGCCAATGATCCTGTGGATATGGCCATTGTAGGTTTTTGGGGGGCGGGGTGAGAGTGCTTATCTATATGCAGTTGGCTGATACCCTTAAGTGATTTAGGTATCAGGCCACCATCTTGACGTGGTAGGTGGTGGTGAATTACAGTCGACTCTGTTTCCTGATGTTGGGATATCCATGAGACTGGACAGGCTTTACAACGAAGACTGCATCACCGGGATGGCCCGAATACCCAATGCCAGTGTGGATCTTGCATTTGCGGATCCGCCATTCAATATTGGGTACACGTACGATGTCTACGAAGACCAACGTGCGGCAGACGAATATCTTACCTGGACGAAACAATGGGGCGCAGAGCTGGTCCGTACCCTCAAGTCAGATGGGACATTTTGGCTTGCGATTGGCGATGATTTTGCTGCTGAATTAAAACTGATCTTTCAGCGAGAATTGGGGCTTTGTTGTCGCAGTTGGGTTGTTTGGTATTACACCTTTGGTGTTAACTGCACGAAGAAGTTTAGTCGTAGCCATACCCATCTTTTTCACTTTGTTAAAAACCCAAAACACTTTACTTTTAATACGGATGGCATTCGTGTACCTTCCGCTCGTCAACTTGTGTATGCCGATTCGCGAGCAAATTCAAAAGGGCGTTTGCCCGATGATACATGGATCCTACGTCCGCAGGACGCGAAAGAGAGCTTTACGTCACAAGAAGATGTGTGGTACTTTCCCCGCGTTTGCGGCACATTCAAGGAACGAGCTGGTTGGCATGGTTGCCAGATGCCTGAGCAACTGTTAGGGCGGATCATCAAGGCATGCTCAAATCCCCACGAGACAGTTCTTGACCCGTTCGGTGGCAGCGGAACGACGCTTGTCGTTGCCAGGAAGCTTGATCGTCACTACCTCGGATTTGAACTTTCAGAAAATTATGCGGATCAGATCAGAACCCGCCTTCAGGCAGTCCATCTTGGCGATCCATTATCTGGCGCCGAGGAACCTCAGGTCAGCGCGCCAGAGACAAAAGATGGCAAACGCATCAAACGGGACGCCGCACCGGCGTCATATGCCAAATCCAAGCGGTCCAGCGTGATGAAAGCAAATGTGTTGTGGGCTGGAATTGATCGTGAGGCTTCACCATCGCCACGAAAAAAGGGGCAAGCATAAGTACTTGCCCCTAAGGTGTTTAACGTAATAGCGGGGGTGGGATTCGAACCCACGACCTCCGGGTTATGAGCCCGACGAGCTACCAGACTGCTCTACCCCGCAATCGTATTGTGAGACGCATGATATCGCTCGTGGCGGTCGGGTCAATGTGGGATCACGGGAATGCAGGGCCCATGCTCAGCACAGTTCGTGATAGATCTTAGGCGCCCTGTCAGCCTGGCAGGTGGCGGCAGGAGGCTGACCGGTTTTGTCACCAGCATGTGATTGCAGTGGGCGTTGGGGTATGTGGGATTTGGGTGGTAAATGTTTTGTAAATAGTGGTTTGTGACGTTTATGTTGGCTGCACCCGCCCTGTGACAAGGTGGTATTGCAGTTGCAAGGAGGATAGTACTAAATATTGGTTCTTCTTACTGCAAACCACACACGCTGGTGGCAGCGGGATGAGGAAAATCGTTTGTGGGATCTATTTCAATCTAGCCTGGAGAGACAAAGACGATGGCCGTAAAAGATTTGGCCTTTGACGAGGATGCTCGGCTCAGTTTGTTAGCTGGGGTAGAAAAACTAGCCGGTGCGGTCAAAAGTACACTTGGTCCACGTGGACGTAACGCCGTGCTCGATAAGAGTTGGGGTGGTCCCACCGTCACCAAGGATGGTGTAACCGTTGCGGAAGAAATTGAACTGACTGACAAGCGCGAGAATATGGGTGCTCAGTTGGTCAAGGAAGCGGCCAGCAAAACGTCGGATAAGGCTGGTGATGGCACGACAACTTCAACCGTACTTGCTGAAGCCCTGTTCAAGGAAGGCTTGAGGCAGGTGACTGCAGGCGTTGATGCCAACGGTTTGGTTCGTGGCATGCGAAAAGCAGTGAGTGCGGTTGTCGCTTCGATCGTAAAGCAGTCGACGCCAATCGATGTGACCAAGAAGGATGAGATCGCCAATGTTGCCGCCATTAGTGCCAACAACGATCAAGCAATCGGCAAGATCATGGCGGATGCTTTTATGAAGGTTGGTAAGGACGGTGTGATCACTGTTGAAGAGGGTAAAAGCCTCGATACATATGTTGATGTGGTCGAAGGCATGCAATTTGATCGTGGTTTCTTGAGTCCAAATTTTGTGACCAACCCCGATCGTCTTGAATGTGAACTGAGTCGATGCCTCGTTCTTATTCATGAAGACAAGATCAGTTCGCTGCAGAAACTTGTTCCATTACTGGAAAAGGTTCAGCAGGCGAAAAAGCCGCTGCTCATCATTGCAGAGGATATTGAGGGTGAGGCTTTGGCGACATTGGTGGTCAACAAGCTTCGCGGTGTACTCAACGTGTGTGCAGTCAAGGCTCCTGGCTATGGCGATCGTCGCAAGGCAATGCTTGAGGATATCGCGACTCTTACCGGTGCCGAACCGATCATGAAGGACTTGGGCATTGAACTGGATGCCGTTGAGTTGAGTCAAATGGGTTTGGCTAAGCGAGTCAAAATTGACTCGGAGAATACGATAATCATTGAAGGTGCTGGCGAATCAAAGAGCATTCAAGCTCGGATTGAGCAGATTCGTCGGGAGATAGATACAACCACCAGTGATTACGACCGTGAAAAACTTCAGGAAAGGTTGGCAAAGCTGGCTGGTGGAGTGGCCCAGATCAATGTTGGTGCTGCGTCAGAAGCAGAGCTCAAGGAGCGAAAGGCTCGTGTTGAAGATGCGTTACATGCAACTCGAGCGGCTGTTGAGGAGGGGATCGTCCCCGGTGGCGGCGTAAGTTTCATTCGTGGCATCGAGGTGCTGTCGGATGTCAAGACCACTGGTGATGACGAAGCGGCCGGTGTTGATATTGTTCGTAGATCACTGGAAGTACCGTTGCGGACCATCGCCGACAATGCTGGTGAACGTGGCTCCGTCGTGGTTCGTAAAGTTGAAGAAGGTAAGGGAAGTTTCGGATTTAACGCCCTGGCTCGTAAATACGAGGACTTGATCAGCGCGGGAATTATCACACCGACCAAGGTTGATCGTACCGCTTTAGAGAATAGTGCAAGTGTCGCATCGCTGTTGATAACTTGTGATTGCATTATCACTGAGGCGCCCGACGACAAAGATGATGCTGGTGGCCCAGGTGGTCATGCTCATGGCGGACCTCCTGGTGGCGGCATGGGCGGCATGGGCGGCATGGGCGGCATGGGCGGCATGGGCGGCATGGGTGGCGGCATGGGTGGCATGGGCGGCATGATGTAATTTGAAAATTGCGATGGTTGGCATAGGCCGCCATGGCTTAAATCAATTAAATCAATTAAATCAACGTATGAGGTGAATGGAAATGGCAACTGCGACTGCAAGCAAGACGAAAATTCGACCATTGGATGATCGTGTTCTGGTTAAGCCTGAAGAGGCTGAAGATCGTACAGTTACTGGCATCTACCTACCTGAGGGAGCAAAAGAAAAGCCGATGCAGGGCAAGGTAGTCGCTACGGGACCCGGAAAACTTGGCGATGATGGAAAGCGCACCGCAGTTAGTGTCCGCAAGGGCGATGTGGTGGTGTACGGGAAATATGGTGGTACTGAAGTTGAGATCGATGGCGATCAACTCGTGATCTTGCGTGAGAACGACTTGCTTGGCGTGATTGAATAGCCAGGCCATGCGTCACCTGAATGGGCCGCATGATTTAATTTATTAAGTGAGCTCGCGGCATTGCTCCGTGTTGCTCTATGTTAGGGAGCCAAACTGCAATGGCTAACAAGCAATTGATGTTCGGTACTGAGGCTGCATCACAACTCAAAAAAGGACTGGAACAGCTGGCGAATGCTGTGAAAGTCACGATGGGGCCGACGGGTCGAAACGTGGTGTTACAAAAATCATTTGGTGGTCCGACAGTGACCAAAGATGGTGTGTCGGTTGCCAAGGAGATCGAGGTGCCCGAGCCATTTCAGAATATAGGCGCCAAGATGGTGATCGAGGTGGCCAAGAAAACCTCGGATAGCGCCGGCGACGGTACAACCACTGCAACAGTTCTGGCTGAAGCAATCTTCGGTGAAGGTTTGCGCCATGTCACAGCGGGAGTCAATCCCATGGCATTGCAGCGTGGCATTACAAATGCTGCTGGGGTTGCCGGTAAGTCCATCACAGATTTGGCCACCAAGTGTCGTGGCAAGAAAGACTACCAAAAGGTGGCGACCGTTTCAGCCAATCAGGATGAAGAGGTTGGCCAACTCATCGCCGATGCGATTGACCATGTCGGTAAAAATGGCGTGGTTGAGGTTGAAGAGGGCCAAGGTGCCGAGACAACCCTTGAGTATGTTGAGGGAATGCAGTTCGACAAAGGGTATCAGTCACCTTACTTCATGACAGATCCTGGATCCCAGGAATGCATCCTTGAAGATGTATTGATTCTGATTTATGAAAAGAAGATCAGTAATCTGCCAGACCTTCTGCCGTTGCTTAATAAGGTTGCCACATCACAGAAGCCCTTGCTTATTATTTGCGAGGAAGTTGAGAACGAAGCGCTTGCAGCTTTAGTTGTTAATCGACTTCGTGGTGTGCTTAAGGTGTGTGCAGTTAAGGCCCCTGGCTTTGGTGATCGCCGTAAGGCGATGCTCGGAGATATTGCGGTGCTGACCGGCGGCGCCTTTATCAGTGAAGATCTTGGGATCAGTCTCGAGAACCTCGAACTGGATCAGCTTGGTACAGCCAAAAAGATCGTTATTGATAAGGATAACTCGACCATTATTGAAGGCGATGGCAAGAAGAAAGATATCTTGGCCCGGATCGATCAAATCCGCCAGCAAATTGAGGCAACCACCAGTGATTACGATGGTGAGAAACTCCAAGAGCGGCTGGCAAAATTGACCGGTGGCGTTGCCATTGTCCGGGTTGGTGCGGCAACGGAAATCGCAATGAAGGAGCGCAAGGATAGAGTCGACGATGCATTGAATGCAACGAAAGCCGCAGCGAAGGAAGGTTATGTGCCGGGCGGTGGTGTGGCGTTCATTCGCGCAATTTCAGCAGTCAATGCCGCACGATTACAAGCACGTGGCGATGAGAAGTTTGGATATGACATTGTAGCTAACGCATTGGAAGCTCCACTCTTTCAAATTGTGACGAACTCGGGCCGGGACGGCCATATTGTGGTTGATGAGGTCAAACAGAAGAATGGGAACTACGGCTACAACGCGTTCACGGAGCAATACTGTGACTTGGTTAAGGATGGGATCATTGATCCGGCATTGGTTGCTCGTACCGCATTGCAGAATGCTGCGTCTGTAGCTGGTCTAATGTTAACCACAAGTGTCTTGGTGACCGAGGTGAAGGAATCTGACAAACCGGTGGATGACGCTGTAGCTTAACAAGTGTTGATTGCCCTAGAATAGATTTAACCATGTAATGCCCAGGGACTTAGGTTCCTGGGCATTTTCAACTCTGCGATGGCGACAAAACGCGACTACTATGAGATCCTTGGCATTGAACGCTCGGCTACTCTTGATGAGATCAAGCGGGCTTACCGCAAGATGGCGATGAAGTACCATCCGGATCGTAACCCCGGGGATAAGCAGGCAGAACAGAATTTCAAAGAAGCGGCTGAATCTTACGAAGTTTTATGTGACACCGATAAACGCCAGCGATATGACCAGTTCGGACATGAGGGTCTGCGAGGAACCAGCGGCCACGACTTTTCCCATATGGATGCCACGGACATCTTTTCGATGTTCGATGACATTTTTGGCGATTTTATGGGAGGGGGCAATCGTCGTCGCGGACGTCGCGGCGGTGGTCAGCGTGGGTACGATCTGGAGACCCAGGTTGAACTGACACTTGAAGAAGTGAACTCGGGTGTGGATCGGGACATTGAGTTCACGCGTATGGACCACTGCGCAACGTGCTCAGGGTCAGGCGTTAAACCGGGGACGAAACCAATTGTATGCGTAACCTGCGGTGGTGCTGGCCAGGTGGCTCAAAGTGGTTTGGGTGGTATGTTTCGCATGGTTGCGACGTGTCCGGCATGTGGTGGCCAGGGAAAGATATTCAAAGACAAATGCGCTGACTGTAAGGGCGAAGGCAAGCAGCCCAAGAATCGGTTACTCAATGTCAAGATTCCAGCAGGAATTCATGACGGTCAGGCAATTCGCATTCCCGATGAAGGAGAACCCGGTACGCCAGGTGCTCCACGGGGCAACCTGCACGTTGTGGCGCGTGTCCAGACCCACAAGCTATTTCAGCGTGAAGATGATCATCTGATCCTTAAAATGCCTATTGGTTTTACCCAGGCATCTTTGGGTGCCAAGGTGACCGTCCCCACGCTTGCTGAACCGCAGGAGGTCACTATCAAGAGCGGTACCCAGCATGGTGACCTGATTCGATTGCCGGGAATGGGTTTGCCAAATTTGCGCAGCAGCAGGGCTGGTGATCTTGTTTTGGTCTTTATAATTGAGATCCCCAAGCGTCTTACGGAAAAGCAGAAGCAGATTCTTTGCGAATTCTCCGAAACAGAGGATCGCAAGGTGATGCCGGAAAGTGCAGGGTTTTGGGACAAGATCAAGGAATATATTGGAGCGAGTTAGCAGCGGGAAAAAACTGACCAAGTGGGTTCTAAAGGGCGGTTCAGATACGGCGTAGCCGCAACTCAATAAGAGTGGCACCAGTGGTAGAGAATTCGAAGATGAGTAAGCACAAGAATAAAACGGAGCAGAACATAACGGATGATCCCATGATCAACTCTGAGATATCAAACGAACCTGTATCTCAGGAGGGGGGAGTGGATGCTGAAATCAACGGTACTACTGACGAGACTCCCGCATCAATAACAGGACAGGCTGGTGTATCCAAGGGGGAAGCAGAGAGCCCGCCACAGGAACAGATCGATTCATTACAAAAGGAACTTGGACAGGTCAACGCACGTCTGCTGCGTGTCTCAGCAGACTATCAAAATTATGTTCGTCGCTCCCATCAGAATGTGGCGAATGCCCGTGACGAGCAGATGATCGGTGTCGCCAAGGCCTTGGTTACGGTATTGGACCAATTTGATAGAGCCATTGAGGTGAACTGTGATGAAACAACTACGATGAGTTTGCTCGAAGGTGTTAAGATCGTGCGAGACGAACTGTTGCACACATTAGAGCGGTTTGGTGTCGAGCGATTAGAGGTTAAGTCCGGTGAGGAGTTTGATCCAACTCGTCATGAGGCATTGATGCGTCAGACAGCAGAAGATGTGGATGCTAACCACGTCGTTGCGCAGCTTCAGCCCGGTTACCTGCTAGGCGATAAAACCATTCGTCCGGCGCAAGTCAGTGTTTCTGAGTGAGGAACTGTAAAATAGGCAACGAGATCTGTTGGAACTGTCCGTCACATGAGAAAAAGCGGTAGTACAAATGGAAGATAGCCATGCCAACTTATGAATACGTGTGCCGGTCTTGCAGCCATGAGTTTGAAGAATTTCAATCCATCACGGCCCGTTCGCTCCGCAAGTGCCCACGATGTGCCAAACTGAGTCTTAAACGCCTGATTGGAACAGGTGCGGGTGTCATCTTCAAGGGTTCTGGATTTTATGAAACGGACTACCGATCTGAGAGTTACAAGAAGCAGGCCAAGGAAGAGTCAAAGAGTGCATCCGAAACTTCAAAGTCCGATGACAAGAAATCAGGCAAGGACAAGTCATCGAAACAAAAGAAAGTGAACGCTGACAAGCCCAAGTCAAGTTCCTCTAATAAGTCATCATCGGACAAATCATAAATTGGCATTTCCCAGCTTCATGTGTTCAGTGAGACTGATGACCGAGTTGTCGCCAAGAGAAATATGGCTGGCATGCATTCGTGGATAGAGGTGATCTGCCACGGAATTTGCAGTGGACTCAGTTGGTGAATCTTATGATTGGTGGCCCAGTAAGAGGAGGGCGGGCGTCGTCCGACTACTTGCGGCGGGGCCAATCAGTTCCCCGGCGACTTTTGTTCGTTTGAATCTAATAGACTTTCAATCCGATCCTGAAATTCCTGGTAGGACACGATCGCACTACGGTAGATGTGCGCGACCTTTCCACGATTGACAACCGCAGTGACCGGAATACTAACGGTGCCATACTTTTGTCCGACAATCGAGCCTGGATCCAGTAGTGTTGGCATGGTAAAGCCAGCATTTGACCAAAAGGCCTTGACTTGGTCGGCTGCTTCATTCTGGTTGATTGCGTAGACTGCAACGGATTTGTCGTTCTGTTCGGCCCAGTGATGCAGCTGCTGGACATGTCGAAGACTGGGGCGGCAGGGGCCGCACCAGGTGGCCCAGAATTCGAGTATGACGACTTGTGCATCCAATTGGGCCAAGTCAACAGCTTGGCCGTCAATAGAATTTAGTGCCACCCGGGGTGCTTGATATCCAACAAGGGGAGGGATCAGCATGCCAGTGCTCATGGCGAGTGTAGCGGCTTGGACAAGTTCACTAAATGAGCCATAGCCCGGGGTGTCGCGATGGTGTATCTGGAATTGCTTGTCATCGAGCGGTTCATTGTATTTCCTAACCTTGATTCGATATTTCAAGTTAACCCTATTGTCTGGTGATTCGATAGCAGGCGGTGCCGTAACTTGCAATGTTGCCGATGACAGCAGGGTGTGATCCGGATGGAGTTCCAGTGTGATTTCACCCTCCTGTGTCTCTAGGATCAGTTTTTTATCTGCGGTCTCCTGTTCCTCGGGGTGTGGCTTTAGGCGGGCCTTGGTTCCACCCGTGACTGCAGCGATGGGGTCGTCGGCTAAAAGCAGACCCAGGTCAGGTAAAACAGCGGGTACGATTCCATTACTGAATACAGGCTTTGAGATTGCGGGAATGGCATCTAGCAGGGCGCGGTAGTTTAGTAATTCGGGTGCCGCCACATCCATGAAAAGTTCTTTGATCAGGCCATAAAACTGAAAGGTTAGTCGTTTCCCATCACTGGTTAGCGTCCAGTCGGGACCATCGACAAATAAGCGTTGTTGATCACGGTCTAGGGCTATGTGGTAGTCGGCGCGTCGAATCATCGTCCACCGGCCATTCTCTCGGTGGCTTTCAAAGGTGACTGTTGCTTCATAGGTTTTAGCGTTCTGATATGCGGAAATCAGTTGTTGTAGTTGTTGGGAGGTGGAATTTGAAGGCTGTGGCGGGGGCGTATCAGCCACAGCAGTGCCGATCATGCAGATTTCCAGGGTGGCCAATACCACGTATTTCAAGGGAACCGTCACAATCCTATTATGCATGAATCTACTCCAAATCGTCATCACGATGGCTGTTACCTTAGTCGGCTTCAGTGGCACAGACAACCGGTGTTTGCCAGTTGTGCCCATCCTCACTACCATCCGCCACACAGGTAGATGTGTTTAATCGTAATTTGTTTATAGGAGAAGGATTTATGTCTGGTCATGCCTTGATTGTTCCGCATGGCGGCCAACTGATTAGCCGTTTTTCCGCTGCACAAGATTGCAACAAATTGGTGGATGAAGCCAAATCACTACCCCAAGTGACGCTTAGTGCCAAGCAAGCCTGTGACTTGGAAATGCTTGCCATCGGTGCGTTCAGCCCGCTAGAGGGTTTTGTCGCTAGGACTGACTTTGAACGGATCTGTCACGATGGCCGCCTGGCATCAGGAACCGTTTGGCCTATTCCCATCACCCTTGCCATTGATGATGCACAGAAGGCGAAGCTTTCTGAAGGAGTCCGTGCTGCACTCGTTCATGGTGATGGCACGCTGATGGCCGTCATGGATATCCAGGAGATCTACCCGCACGATAAAAAGTTGGAGATCCCCAATGTCTTTCGAACCGAGGATGAGGCCCATCCTGGCGTCCAGGCAGTGGTAGACGAGGGGGACTGGTTGGTCGGCGGTCCTGTTCACGTCATCACCGTGACGCCGGAGAAGGATCCTGGAGAACAATTCCCGCAGTATCGTTTGCCGCCAACCAAGACACGCGAGGGGTTTCAAAAACGGAATTGGAAGACGATAGTTGCATTTCAGACCCGAAATCCAATTCACCGGGCACATGAATATTTGACCAAGTGTGCATTGGAGATCACGGACGGTTTGCTTATTCATCCGCTAGTTGGTGAAACGAAGCCCGGGGACATTCCGGCGGATGTACGAATGGAATGTTATGAGACAATTATTGAGAACTACTATGTTAAAGACCATACGATGCTCACGGTAATGCCGGCCGCGATGCGTTATGCCGGTCCGCGAGAGGCTATTTTGCACGCTTTGGTTCGCAAGAACTATGGGTGTTCGCATTTTATCGTGGGGCGTGATCACGCCGGTGTGGGCGATTATTACGGCACCTACGAAGCTCAGGATATTTTTGATGAGTACGAGCCGGAGGAAATCGGTATTGTGCCGTTGAAATTTGAGCATGCAGCGTATAGCAAACGTGCTCAAGGGATGGTTTCAAGCAAGACATTCCCGAAACTTGACGACGATCAGGTATTTCTATCGGGAACTAAGGTTCGCGAGTTGCTTGATGCGGGCGAACGTCCACCAATGGAGTTCTCGCGTCCCGAGGTGGCGGATGTATTGATCAAATGGGCCCAATCTGAAGGCTGAGGCCAACGAGCTAAAAAGTCGAACGATGCCGGTCATCCAGTTGGTGTTCGACCACTGGAAATAGCCAGCCTATGCGGCAGGAGTATTTTGAAGTCAGTTGTGACGATGGGATGATCCGTGGCATGACCTATGTGCCCCAGGTCTCCGGACGGTGTCCATCGGTACTCCTATTGCACGGGTTCACCGGGCAGCGGGCTGAATCCGGGTTCATGTTCGTTTCGCTTGCGCGGGCATTGTGCCTTTCCGGCATCGCTGCGGTCACATTCGATTTTCGCCATAGCGGAGAATCAAGCGGGAGATTCGACCAGATGCTGGTTACTGGTGAACTCGACGATTGCCTGGCTATGACAAAGTGGCTTCAGGCCCGTTTGTTTGCTGACCGGACACGGCTGGCGCTGTTGGGATTTTCACTTGGTGGGTTGTTGGCGGCTTGCACGTCTGCTCGAACAAATGTCTATCGATCATTGGTGTTGTTGGCACCAACAACTGTGCTTAACTTGTGTCGGCATGCAGGTGAAGATGGTGCGGGCTGGTCCTATTACAATTGGTCCTCACCAGCTTCACCCTGGACTTTTCGATGATGTCCGCTCATTGGATCCACTGAATAATGTCACTTGTAATCCCAGACCGACATTGCTTGTCTATGGTTCGAATGACAATGCGGTACCACAGTCAGTTGTACAGGAGTATGCCAGCGCCATGAATGATGTGGATATTCCTCTGACACAGAAGACCATTGTGGATGCCGACCATGGTTTTTCAAAACTGTACGCTCGCGAACAATTAATTGAAACAGTTACAACATGGCTGCATGAACAGTTGTTCTCCTAAACGGTATGCCATTGCGTGTATTTATTGCAATCCGGGTCAGATGCTGTAATCGATTGGCGGTAATTGTTGAAGAATTGGATCAACTTGGTCGTACGGTACGGTGTGTGTCATCGCAGAATCTGCATCTGACATTGCAATTTTTGGGTGATATTAAGCAAGAGGCCATCACACAGATCGCCGCCGCGATCACCTTATCTGTTTAAGGCATTGAAGCATTCAGTTTTAAATTGGTGGGATTTGGTGTATTCCCGGATATTCGTCGGCCATCTGTAATTTGGACTGGTATTGATGACGGTGGGCAGTGCATAAAGATTGTGCAGCGACTGGCATCCAATTTGGATATGCCCCATGTTGATCGGCAGATCAAGCCATTTCAACTGCATATTACGATTGCACGGGTTAAGTCTCGGTCGCCACCTGGTCTGGCAGAAATTATAGATGCGTACCAGGAGCAATCCTTTGACGAGCAGCGTGTAACTTGTATTGAACTAATTCAAAGCAAGTTGAGACCCTCGGGCCCTTTCTACACCACCATATGGTCAACTCAACTGGGTTCAGGATCGTAGTTTCCGTCAGCCAATGATTGACCTAAGTGCAATAATTAACCGATAATAGTGAACCATGAAATGTACAGTCCACCGAATTCTGCCGTCAGCATTACTGGGGACCCTTGCAGTTGTGGTTTCTTTTGGCGCAGTTGGTGGTGCTCGGCCTGTCAGCAGTCCGACCGGCCACGAGGTTGATCCGGTCGTAGCGTGCCAAGCTGAGGCTGTTTGGGCATGGGTAAGCCGGCTTACGTGTGCGGTTCGTGCGTTTCATGATATCACCGTTCCACCAGACTATTCTGAAAATCATTTGTTGACATTGGCCTCGGTACCAACTATTGAATCATTGCTAATTGACGGTATTTTCTTTAGTGCGTCGTCACCCCTCCAGTTTCAAGTTTCCGTTAAACCGCTTCAATCACAACTTATTAATCTACCGCCCCCGATCTTCGTGATAATCTGAATGTTGTGTGGTCTGCGATCCGACAGCGTTTAGTCATGCAATGTGATTGTGAATTTCGAACTTCACGCCACGAGGACAAATTAGATGGTAGTTTCCTATATCAGTAAAACTGTTATCAAAATATTCGGTTCGCGCAACGCGCGGCTCGTCAAGTCCTATCGACGACGCATTGGTCAAATCAATGAGTTAGAAGGTCAAGTACGCCAACTCACAGATTCTGAACTGCGTGCCCAGACTGAAGAATTCCGAAACCAGATCTTAGATCGCAAGTCCATCCGTGATATTCAATCTGAAGCTTTGGCAGTTGCTCGTGAGGTTATGGATCGGGCCGTTGGGATCCGCAATATTTTTAATCCGGAAGGTGGATTTGATCCTGGGCGTCTGCCCCAAGAGATTCAGCGCCAATTTGACGAGGTCAAGCAGCAGGTCGAATCCATGGATCCCATTGAGGTGGAAGGGAGTGTTGAACCGGTGCTCGGATGGCAGCAGGTTGACATCCCGGTCACGATCTACGAAGCGGTGCGTGTTCTTTACCCGAAGAGCCGTCCTCCATACCGTGCACGTCCATTCGATGTGCAACTGATTGGCGGCACCGTTCTTTCGGAAGGCAGGATCGCCGAGATGAAAACAGGCGAGGGCAAGACGATCGTCGCCCCCTTGGCCTGCTATCTAGCCTGCTTGGAGAATCTTCGTTGTCATGTAGTCACAGTTAATGATTTTCTTGTGCAGCGTGACCGCGACTGGGTGTTCCCCTTTTACTTTCATCTTGGTTTGACGGTCGGGACAATCCACCCAATTCATGCTGAAAATTCCGAGGAATACAACCGACTGACAATTGCTAAGCAGCAGGCTTATGGTTGTGATGTGCTTTATGGGACCAACAGTGAACTTGGCTTCGACTATCTGCGTGACAACATGAAGCTGTCTGCGGAGGAGCAACTCCAGAGGAGGCGGGAGTTCTGTATTATTGATGAGGTCGACTCGATCCTGATTGACGAAGCACGTACTCCTTTAATTATTTCCGGACCTGCCCATGATGATGCGCCTCGTTATGACCAGGCCGATGCCGTGGCACGCCATCTCATGCAAAAGCAGCGGGGTTGGGATGCTGCGAATACGAAGGTCGACACAATCCAGATGCGAATCAAGGGTATTGAGGGTGACATCCGGAATACGCGAGATAAGGACATGATTCCCAAGCTTCGGGATGAGATCAAGAATCTTACCAATCAGCTTCCCCAGATAGAAAATGAACGTAGCCAACACGTTCAATACTTTGAAGTGGAGCGTGAGAAGAAAGCCTCGCACCTTACACACGAAGGTGTTGCAGAAGCACAGAAGCAAGCGGGGATTGGTTCATTCTATGTTGGTAATAACATGGATTTTCCTCATCTGTTGGAAAATGCATTACGTGCTCATGCTGTCTACCAGAAAGACAAGGACTACGTGGTGCAGAATGGCGATGTTGTAATTGTCGACGAGTTTACGGGTCGCCTGATGATTGGTCGCCAGTGGTCAGATGGCCTGCACCAGGCGGTTGAGGCTAAAGAGCAGGTTAAAATCAAGCAGGAAACGCAAACCCTGGCCACCGTCACGATTCAAAACTTTTTCAAGTTGTACAAACGTTTGGCGGGAATGACCGGAACGGCGATTACCGAAGCGACGGAATTCAATGAAATTTACGGTTTGGACGTGGTTTGTATTCCCACCAATGCCACGGTGGTTCGCCATGACCGTGATGACCTGATTTATCTATCCCAAAAGGATAAATGGGACGCCATTCTTGATGAGATCAAGTCGAATCACGATATGGGGCGACCTGTATTGGTTGGAACGACGAGTGTTGAAAAAAGTGAGCGTTTATCAGAAATGCTGACACGAAAATACAGCATTGCTCATGAGATTTTAAACGCCAAGCAGCACGAACGTGAGGCTCACATCGTAGAGCACGCCGGTGAGCTTGGTGCCGTCATGATTGCGACGAACATGGCGGGTCGTGGCACCGACATTCGACTAGCACAGGTCGGTCGATCATCACTTGTACGGCATTGGCAGCAACGTAACCTATTACCCAAGAAAGCAAGCGCAGAAGCAAGTGATGAGGAGTTGGCCATGTTGTCTTATCGTCATCAGGCTAGCCAGAAGTTGAGCCTAAAGGGTAAGGAGCTGGATGAACTAGGCGATGATGAACTCCGGTTACGCCTGCTACGGATATGGTGTACGGAACATACACTGCTCGATTCCGAAAAAATCAAAAAGGCATCGATCATCTTCTGTGAACGAGCACTTGACAATGTGCCCGGTTTTGTACGGCACCGTATGGAGGTCTATGATCGCATTGAACAAATGGGGGGATTACACATTGTCGGCACCGAACGGCATGAAGCACGCCGTATTGATAATCAATTGCGTGGTCGATCTGGACGTCAGGGGGATCAGGGGTCATCGCGGTTCTTTATTGCTCTTGACGATGACCTTATGCAGTTATTTGCCAAGGGCTGGCTTATGAAGGCGTTGCCTAAAATGGGGATGAAGGATGGTGATGCCATTGAACATCGGTGGATCACCAAGAGTGTTGAACGGGCCCAACGTAAGGTGGAAGAACGGAACTATGAGATTCGAAAGAATCTGCTTGAGTATGATGAGGTGATGGAGTACCAACGCAATGCGTTTTACTCCATTCGTCAGAAGGTTCTTGACGGGGAGGATATTGAACAGATCATCTTTGGATATATTTCTGAGGCGGTGGAAGATGCTTGTGATCAATACCTTGATACAGATTATATCCAGACCCAGGTTGCGGAGTGGTGCCGTCAAAATTTAGATGTAAGTGTCGAGGCAAGTAAGCTGCGGATCGGTGACTTGTCAGATCTGAAAAACCAGGTGCGATCGGAAGCTAGGTCTGAAGCACGCCAGACCTTGGAAGTGACGCTTGGCGAATACATGTCCGACGACATACCACAAGAAAACTGGGATCTTAGAAACCTTTCCAGATGGGCGATGAGTCGGTTTAGTGTAGATCTCAAGCAGAGCCATCTGCGACAGATGAACATTGATGCGGTAATGGAAGTACTGACAGAAGCTGCGGATGAGCAGATTAAGAGAAAAGAGCTGTCTGGTGTAGCAAAGTTTCTTGCACCACTTTATGCGGCCAATAATCTTTCAGATTGGGCACAGCAGAAATTTGAGATCGATATCAAAGCGGAGTCCCTGTCTTCACAGCAAGGTGAAAAGCCGGCAGATACGAAACGACGGGTGACGGAGATTATTCTGGATAAAGCAATCGCAGCTTATCGACGCCGTCAAGTAACTTATCCCGTGGATTTTGTGTTGGATATGGTTGGTCAGATTGCACAGCAGGATCGGCAAGTTGCTGCTGAACAGCTGGCTCGTTGGGCGAACCAGCGATTCGAGTTGGATTGGGAAGCTGAATCGATCGCGGATCAGGAGTTTTCCATATTTCGTCAACAGTTGATCGATGAGGCTGAGCAGTGGCATCATAATGGCCGGCTCGATTCCGTGGTTGACCAAGCTATGGCAGAGCAGAACGGTGACCCTGCAGAGTTATCGAAATGGGTTCAGAATCGTTTTGGACAGGTAGCGAGTGAAGAGGATCTGACGGGACTGGATCGTGATGCGCTACGGGAAACATTGCTTGGCAAAGGGCAGGCAATGCTACGTACGGAACTGACGCAGCTTGAGCGGTTTGTACTCCTGCAGATTCTGGATATGGCGTGGAAAGATCACCTTTATGCCATGGATCAAATCAAGGATTCTGTCAGTTTACGCGGCTATGCTGAGAAGGACCCGCGTATTGAGTATAAGCGAGAAGGCGCCAATCAGTTTCTTCAGATGCAAAAGACGGTACGAGACCGCGTGACAGAACTGATCTTCCGTGCGAGATTGACCCCCAATGTGGAATCTCGCAGTGTGTACTCTCAGCAGGAGGCCCGCCATGCGGACGCGGGTGATCTGTTAAGTGATTCGGCCACAGCTGCAGCCGGAACCCAGCAACAGCGTGAAGATCTGGCAGCAGCGGAGCGTGCTGGTGCCGAGCAATCAGCAGCTCCTCGGTCGCGGCGCCAGCGCCGCGCAGCGGCATCTGACAAATTGAATGATAACAAGCCAGTTCGGGCCAAGCCTGAATTCAAGCGTCGTAAGAAGCGGAGCCGTTAATACTTGGTGCAGCATGATCAGGAGCAAGTAGGTTCAGTGAAAGTGTTGGTTGGTTATACTGCACAACGGTACGATCGTGATCGTAATGCTTGGTCCGACCAGAAAGTGATCTGGTGGTTTCAAGCTTAGCCCTTGTGGGTTGAGACGGTAGGATGTCGCCAAGACGACCTTGAAGCAACGTGTTGTGTTATTGCACGATATAAACATTTCGGAATGGGAATCATGAGCCAATTTAGACGACGAACCATGGTGATCGTGCTTGGCCTTTTTATAGGTTGGTATGTAAGTGGCGTGATGACTCCCTATTTGCCTGGAATTGGGACAAGTTCTTCCGGTGCAGTGTCTGACTCAGGTTATGAAAGCGACCCGCAGGCCAATCTATTGGTTCCCAACAGTGAAATCCCATGGTTGCGCCCGGTTCTGTGGTCCGTGGGTGGGTTATTTGTCGCTGCGATTATTTTTGGAATCCCCGTGATCATCTTTCGTGCGCCAGATCCTCCGGATTCCCACGAAGACCATCATTGATGGGGTATCGCAGAGGTCTATAGCAGTTCGCCAATGACGGAGTCAGCGAGGAATAGTCCTTGGGTTGTCAATCGTAAATGTGTATTGGTTGCCGCCAGAAGATTATGAGAAATAAGTTCGTCGATGATCTGCCTCCGTTTGGTGCCAACAGGCACCTGGCTTTGAATCCATTCAAGGTTGATTCCCTCCCGGAGGCGCAGGGTCATCATCAGTTGTTCACCAATACATCTATCCTGATCGAGTGCCTCGTGATCAGCTTTTAGGGCAGCGGGTTCGTTTCTGAGGTATTGGCCCAAGTGCGGCACGTTCTTCCATCGCTGGCCATTCAGGTGGCTTGCGGCTGAGGGACCAAGTCCTAGCCAGGTGCGATTTGTCCAGTACATCAGATTATGTTGACACTGATAGAAATGATCACACGAGTGATTGGGGGCAGCCCAACTGCTCACCTCGTAGTGTTCAAAGGCAGTTTTTGACATGCGATCCATGATCCATTTGTACATGTTTCGTTCAGTTTCGTCATCGATAGGATGAATGGCACCGTTGCGTCTGCGTTCAGTTAATGCGGTATTTGGTTCATAGGTGAGCCCGTAGTAGCTCAGGTGTGTGGGCTCTAAGGAAATTGCAGTTTCCAGGTCCGCCTCTAGTGTTGCCATCGTTTGCCCGGGAATTGCAAAGATCATATCCAAGTTGATGTTATCAATGCCCTCATGGCGGACAATGTCCATAGATGCCTTTACGTTGCATGGTTCATGATGGCGTTCTAAGGTGCGTAACAATGGCGGCTGAAACGATTGGGATCCGATACTAATCCGATTTGCACCAGCTTCAACAATTGCTTGGATCATTTGCGTGGAGACAGTTTCAGGGTTTGCTTCGACGGTGAATTCTTCGACATTATCTAGCGCTCCGATATCTCGCAATGCCTGGCCCATCTTTTTCCATATCGATACGGATAGCATTGTCGGAGTTCCACCGCCAATAAATATTGTTTGAGGTTGAAGTGTAATCCGGTCGGCCCAGTACCGCATCTCATCAATGAGCTTGTTAATAAATACAGAGTGCCGGGTGTTGGAAGCCTGGTCTGCAAGGCTGTAGAAATCGCAGTAATGACACTTATGAAAACAGAATGGCACATGGATATAGAGCGCTTCAGCCGACGTCGTGGCGTCGAGTGATATACCGCGGTCATGCTCAATGTGATGAATGTGGGTGCTGGTCACGATAAGCTGGAAGTAGATTTGTCTTTTGTGTTGATTGAGATTGGATGATGAAAGTTTCAGTTGTCATTTTTAAAGAGGATGTTCAGCGGCTAGATTTCCCGATCCACTAGAGTCGGACAATAATTGGTCACGCTAATGCCTGTGATTTTCTGATTCCATTGTCTAGTGTATCCCGTGAGCACTGTGAGGTCACAACTGAAGGTGGGCGATGAAATCATATCCGGGCCGGTGGTATTCAGGCTGGTAAATAAGGATGATCCCA
>Ga0310124_10000527_pt1 | contig 26542 bp, 20 predicted proteins | sample CB11b_AW_Bot5_MG_FD_203507 | JGI IMG/M metagenome (GOLD analysis project Ga0310124, IMG submission 203507) | Marine microbial communities from Western Arctic Ocean, Canada - CB11b_AW_Bot5 | ecosystem: Environmental > Aquatic > Marine > Oceanic | place: Canada: Western Arctic Ocean | collected...
ACCTAGCCCAGATGAACCGGTCGATCGCGGGCGAAGGCCTCGATGAGGAGTCCTTGCACCTCGCCTTCAATCAACTCTCCTCAAGGTTCGACGATACGCATGGCGGCTTCGGCAGCGCGCCGAAGTTTCCAACCCCGCAGAACCTCACGTTTCTGACGCGGTACGGGAAGCGCACCGGGAACCCCGATGCATTAAAAATAGTGGAGACGACCCTGGTGAAAATGCGCCTGGGCGGGATGTACGACCAGGTCGGCTTCGGATTTCACCGGTATTCCACGGACCGCACCTGGTTGCTGCCCCATTTCGAAAAGATGCTCTACGACCAAGCCCTGGTAGCCATCGCGTATCTTGACGCTGCCCGGATCATCGATAACCCGCTTCTCAAGCAGACCGCACACGAAGTGTTTACCTATGTTCTTCGTGACCTGACGTCACCAGAAGGCGGATTTTTTAGTGCCGAGGACGCAGACAGCGAAGGGGTTGAAGGCAAGTTCTACGTGTGGTCGACAGATGAAGTCGAGTCAATCCTTGGAACGGAGGATGCCGATCTATATGTCCGCGTGTTCAACCTGAAGCCGGGTGGAAACTTCTCCCACGAAGCCGGCGGCCATGGCGGCGACAATGACAACATACCGCACTTAAACGATCCGCTCCCGGTTGTGGCCAAAAAACTGGGCATGGATCCGCAGGTTCTGGCGGATAAATTGGAAGCAAGCCGCCAAAAACTCTTCGATGTCCGCGAGAAACGAATCCATCCGTTCAAGGACGACAAGATTCTAACAGACTGGAACGGCTTGATGATTGCGGCGTTTGCCCAAGGCTCCATTGTTCTGGAAGAACCCAGGTACGCCGACGCAGCAAGGAGGGCAGCTGAGTTTATGATCGATCAGCTTACTGCTTCAAACGGCCGGCTCCACAAGCGATACCGGGCCGGCAGCGCGGGACTGCCCGCCCACATCGAAGACTACGCTTTCGCAAGTTGGGGGATGTTGGATCTGTATGAAGCCACTTTCGATGTGAAATATCTGAAAGAAGCGCAACGGCTCTCCGATATTCTACTGGCCCATTTCTGGGACGAATCCCAGGGCGGCCTGTTTCTCACCGCGGACGATGGCGAAAAGCTGCTGGTTCGGGCGAAAGAGGTTTATGACGGCGCGATTCCTTCAGGAAATTCCGTGGCCGCGGAAAACTTCCTGCGCCTGGGGCGGATGACGGGCGACACGAAGTATGAAGAAAAAGCGGATGCGGTATTCAAGGCGTTCAGCCCCCAGGTAAGTCAACAGCCTTCGGCATTCAATCAACTGATGAACGCACTTGATTTCGCGGTCGGCCCGTCGTTTGAGATCGTGGTCGCCGGGACGCCGGGCGATGCCAATACCGCTGACATGCTGGCGGCCTTGCGAAAACCCTTCCTGCCGAATGCCGTATTTCTCTTTCGCTCCAGTGCGGACGATGGAAAAGCATTGGCAGCCCTGGCGCCCTACACCGCAACGATGACACAGCGCGAAGACAAGGCCACCGCATACGTCTGCGAAAACTTCGTGTGCAACCAGCCAACAACAGATATCCAAAAGATGCTGTCTCACCTCGGCCTCGAGTCCAAGTAACGGAAGTCGCCGAGACTTCCGGGCGCCGAATATCAATTCCGCATGATATCCGCAAATACCGGATAGTGATCTGAAACATGGCGCCGGGAATTACCGGGTTCCGCGTGGCGGTCGTCCGTGTCGACACCTTCCTGTAGCGCAATCAGCGGAGTGATCTTCCAAGGATTCTGTATAAGCTCGGAATTAACAAGGACACGATCGAATGCCGCAGGTGGAAACATGAATTCCGGGTCGCCACGTCGCGTTGGAATCGTGGTGCGGTCGGAAATCGGGCGTCCCCTCCAGAGGTCCACATAATCGGAGAGCGGATCCAGGCTTGGATCGGAGAGAAAACGCTCATTCTCCGGATCGACGTTCATGTCGCCCGCGATCATGATTTCCCATTCGTGGGATGTCCGATCGGAAACAAACCGTTCCGCATCTTCCTGGAGAATTTCGATTCCGCGCCGGCGCTTCACCTGGTTCTTTTCCGCCGACCCCCAATTCGATTTCAGATGGGTCACGTAGCAAAGGAAGCGGCGGGTGTCGTCCAACGCAACGGTGAAGCGCAGCAGACCCCTGGGCGGCGCATTCTGGAATTTCAGCTCCCCGAAATCGATCTCAACCGCCTGCTCGATCGGAAGACGCGACAGCACCGCCAGGTTCAGCTTCACCGATTGACCCGATCGCTCGAACCCGGTGATGTAGCCCACCGAAAAGGTGTCGCCGCAGTACTCGTTCAGCCACAGGAGTGACCGCGCGTTCTCGATCTCCTGGATCATGAGTATGTCCGGCTCGATCTTCCGAATGATCTCGGACGCAAAGAACGCTTGCCGCCGCTGCCGCTCGGTCGTCCGTTTCGGGCCGTCATGGTAGCCGTCCGCGAAATTTTCAATGTTGTAGCTGCAGACCCGGATCCTCTCGCCCGGCACAACTCCAACCGCGGGATTGTCGAAGACCGGATCAAGAAACACCCGCGAACTGGCCTTCCACATCGAGGCGGGTGGAGGCCCGGAATCCAGCGAAGGCTCCGGCTCAGCCGGGGCGGGACCCGCAACAACGACGGGCTGGGACGTGGCCGGAGAACCAGGAGGTACACCCTGCGCATCTAGCGCCGATTTTACTGCTTCTTCGAGTCCGCTATACGACAGCAGGTAGTTTAACGTGATGGTTAGCAGCAGAAGCACCACGAATAGCACCAAAGATATCGGGATGATATGCTTTCCTTGCATGGATCGGGTTCTCGTCGTTAAGTAGGCTGTCGAATCCACGCGAAACAAGTCAACCGGTAAAGGAAAGTATCATTGAACGCGGATCAGCAGGAAGATGTCTTGTCTGATGTCCTGGCGGCCTGGCCTTCATGGGGGGACAGGATCGCCCATGCCGTGAAACTCGAAGACGTATGCGTACAAGTTACAGATTGCCTGCATCAAATGCTCAAGATCAAGGTTGCCGCCTGTCTCTTGTGCGTCGACGAGGATTTCTTCTGTCATATTTCCGGCGCCACCGCGCGGGAGGAACAGATTCGACAGTCGATTCTCGACGCCTGGAAAAGCACCGTCAAATCACCTATCGCTGAAGAAAACATTGAATGGAGTTTTGCCACCTCTCAGGATCCCGGTACCGCGGAGACCCCCGCTCAATATATTACCGGGCCCATCCTCTCCGACGGAATACCCCGCGGACTGGTTCTTGCAAATGAGGATGAAGGAGCCGCCTGGAAGGTTGATGCCGTTTCGGCGCTCCTCGGACCATCCTTCACTGCGCTGGAGAGGCTTCGTCGTGAAGGCAGGCGGGATCCATTGACTGGCATTCCAAACCGCACGGCGTTCCAAGAGTCGCTGGATCGTCAACTGGGCCTCGCTCGACGCCACGAAACACCGGTGAGTATCCTTCTGCTGGACCTCAACCGGCTCAAGGCAGTAAACGACACCTTCGGACACCCCGCGGGAGACACCGTGCTGAAAACCCTCGTGGAGCGGGTGCGCGAAACCATTCGGGAATCCGATGTTTTTTCCCGATTCGGAGGCGACGAATTTGCGATTCTCCTTCCCCAGACGGACCACGCCGGGGCTGCGGTGGTAGCCCAGCGCATTTCGGGCAGCCTTCGGGACGCGCCCGCGGAGTTTGGATCACGGCAGATTCCGATTTCCGCTGACATCGGCATCGGTGGGTGGACACCGGGAGAACCGGAACCGATAGCGGGCAAGATTCTCAAAGAGGCGGATAGAGACCTTTATGCCAAGAAATCACAGGGGCGGGGATTCTAAAAGAAGGTTGAATGTTGGGAGGTGGGCGTTCATCCTCACATTGGCCATGAAAAAATGCGTCGTTACCGGAGCCGCGGGATTCATCGGATCCCATTTGTGCGAGTCGTTGCTCGCAGATGGAATCAATGTGGTCGGGATCGACGCCTTCATCCCCTATTACCCCGCAGACGTAAAGCGCAAGAATCTACAACCGGCGCTGGAGCACTCGCGGTTTGAGTTCCAGGAGTTGGACCTTCGCACCGATTCGCTGGACGCGGCCCTGGATGGCGCCGACACGGTGATACACCTCGCGGCAATGCCCGGGCTCCGGCGAAGTTGGAGTGAATTTGAACTCTATAGCTCCTGCAACATAAATGGAACGCAGCGACTGCTGGATGCAGTCCACCACAGTTCGGTGGAACACTTCATTTGTGGATCGACATCCAGCGTGTACGGGAAGGAAGCTGTGGGTCAGGAGTCCGCCGAACTGGCGCCCGCTTCTCCCTACGGCCTGACAAAACTCGCGGCGGAGAATCTGTGCAGAGCGTACGAAATGAACTTCGGCCTGCCGGTTACCGTCCTGCGTCTCTTTTCGGTGTACGGCCCCCGGCAGCGGCCGGATATGGCGTACACGATCCTGATCGACTGCCTTCTTCACTCCAAGCCATTCACCCGTCTTGGGACCGGCGAGCAGACCCGCAGCAACACATTCGTTACAGATTGCGTGCAGGGCATTCGGCTTGCGGCCGCAAAGCCGGACCGGTCGATTGGCGAAACATTCAATATCGGAGGCGGCGAAGTCGTCAGTCTCAATGAAGTGATTACGATTCTTGAATCACTGACTTCGTCCAAACTGTCGATCAATCCGGGTCCATTATGCCCCGGGGATCAGCTTCACACGCGGGCGAATATCGACAAGGCAATGGATCTTCTCGGATATCTTCCATCGACCGCGGTGCGCGAAGGACTCGCCGCACAGCTCGAGTGGCGAGGCGCCGTGTCGGCGATTTGACGCCGGCCGAACTGCCCAAGCGATGATCATGCAGCGAGAAGATTTGAGCTCGCTCAGCCTTTCGCCGATCATGATCTCCTCTTGCTCCGGGTCGGCCCTGGAAGGCCAACCTACGTCTGGCTCCGGCCCCCTCCGGTGGTAGCCAAAGCGCCGTCGCCGCTTCGCTCTGCCGGCGCACTCCAAATGATCTCACCAACATGCCTGAAGAGCCCGCGATGGGGTGGTGAAGGTGAAACGTGTTCAGCTCCAAGGGAAAGGGCTAAGAGTCGGCGGGCTTGGGCGCAGCGCTTTCGGGCGGTTTCCTGCGGGGCCGGCGCTGGCGACGGCTACGGTCGCGGTCGCCGCCCTTGTCACTCGCTCGTGCCGCGGTAGGCACGGCCAGCCTCCCGTTGTAAAACTCGATCACGTGGCCTCGATCGATCAGCCAGCGCATATTATTAAGAACTTCGGTCACTTCCGCGGAGTTCGGGTCGTTCCCCGGCTGCAACCCATCCACTAATTCCTGTCGCGTACAGCCGGGATGATCGCGAAGAAACGCCATTTCCGCGCGAATGGTCTCGATCGCCGCGCCAGGATCCAATGGCCGGGGATGCACCGCCGTCACGAACGCATCTTTTCGATTCACTTTAAAAATATGCATACGCATGTGACGAAACGCCGGCCGCATCGCGAAATTTAAGGACAGCGGAAAGCGGTTTTCCCTCTGCCACGCATCCCGAATCTCGCGCTTCAAACCTTCATCCGGACTGTTCAGGGCCGCTTTTGCCGGGACAATGACCCTCCGCGATGCCTGGATCCGGCTCGGTATCACCTCGTCCTGAAAATGCCGGCGAGCCTCCTCTTCGGTCATCACTTCCCGCGTGTCCTCTTTCTCTTCCCCATCCGCTTCGCCACCGGCAGGAGTCTTTTCCTTGACCCGAAACTTTTTGTGGAGACGATTTTCGTTTTTCCACTGCTCCACCAACTCGGGATCACGAACGATTTCGACTTTTTCGCGGTAGGCATCCGCCGTCATGTTCGAAAACTTTGTGGAGACCATCTCCTGGATCCGTGCCTGAAAACCGTGATAATTGGGCGGGCCTAATATTTCACCGGTTATGCGGCATCGGCCGACGCACACAAAATTTCCTGCCGGCGCCTCCCCTTCTTCAACTTCCACATCGTAGAAGTCGTCGAGATGGTGGCGGACCAGGTGTTGAATCAGCCGCTCTCGGTCCGTTGAAATAAGTCCGCTGGGCTTGAACTGAAACAGATTCAGGCCGTCGCGCGATTCATTATCGTTGCGCAACTGGATCTTGAGAAGATGGTGATCGGGTTTGCCGATGAAAAGCGATGCCAATTCCATGATGGGATACGCTTTGCCGGTCCGGTGCATCTCCTTGACCATCGCATTCAACTTGTTGCGGTCAGGTAGAAAAGCGATCTCTACCGGAATGGGCGGAGCGACAGGCTCCCTTTTCGGACGGCGATCCCGGTCACTACGGTCACTACCCCGGTCACGGGACGGCGGTCGTCCTTCGCGTTTGCCTCCTCCCTTCCCGCGGGCGGCACCGCGATCCTGCCTCCCGCGGCCGTCTCCCCTCCGGTCGCCACCCCGCTGGCTGCGGCCACGGTCGTCGGAACGTGTCCCGCGATGGTCGGCGTACGGATTCTGGTTCGACTCCGTCCGCGCCCATTCGGGCACAAAATTCAAATCCAGCAAAAGATCCTGCGAAACTTTTGCGTCCCCCTGATCTTCAGGGGCTGGCTGGGTGTCGGTGCTCATCGTGCTCAGGCCTTACGCATTTCCCATGCAAAACGGGCCATCACTATAACGCATGACAATTTTTTTACAACTCATTTACGGAATCCTGACCCTAAGAAGGCCTCACCATACGTATAGGAGTATGAACAACGGGCCGAAAAGAAGCTCAAAACTCTCGCTTACAGAAGGAACGTAAAATGAACTGCAGACAGTTTGCTCCTGCAATATTGACACTCTTCGTATCTGCGTGGACAACCTCCGCTCCCGCCACGGAGGAACATCCGCTTCTACGCTGTGGTGTCGATCTCGACCTCAAGGTTCTTCCCGCCGATACCCCGCAAACCGCAGTTATTAAGATTACACTGGACGCCCCCAGACCAAAAGGTGGAACGGCCCCCGGTCAACCTGGGTATCGTGCTGGACCGGTCCGGATCCATGTCCGGCAATAAGATCTAAAAAGCGCGCGAAGCGGCAGTGGAAGCCCTTCGCCGCCTCAACCGGAACGACATCTTCTCTCTTGTGGTTTATGCCCATGAAGTCGATTCGCTTATTCCCGCTCAGAGCGCCAGTCTTACCGAGTGGATGGAAAGCCGTATTCACGGCATCCAGCCCCGCGGAAACACCGCTCTTTTCGGCGGCGTCAGCCAGGGAGCAGCCGAACTGAGAAAGAATATTACCACTCCGTACACCCACCGCCTCATTCTTCTCTCCGACGGACTGGCCAACGTGGGCCCCAGTTCGCCGACTGACCTGGCCCGGTTGGGCACCGGGCTCCTGAAGGAAGGCATCTCGGTCACGACGGTAGGCGTCGGCACCGGCTTCAACGAAGACCTGATGACGCAAATGGCCGAGGCCAGCGACGGCAATCACTACTTCGTGGAATCCAGTGTCGACCTGCCGCGAATATTTGCCAAGGAACTCGGTGATGTGTTGAGCGTGGCCCCGCGACAGATCCTCGTCGAGATTACCTGTCCCACCGGCGTTCGTCCCGTTCGCATTATCGGGCGCGATGGCCAGATCAAGGGCGACACCGTGCAGCTCTACATGAACCAGCTCTATGGCGGACAGGAGAAATACGCGCTGGTGGAAGTTGAGGTGCCCGCCGGCAACGATGGCACAATCATGGAAATCGCATCGGCCAAATGCTCCTACGAAAACGCCTTTTCGCAACGGAAGGAGCAGGCATCCGGATCCATAAAGACTCGCTTCAGTGGTCGCGACGATGAAGTCAAGGACTCCGCAAACGCGAAAATCCGAAAAGCGGTAATCTCGAATGAGATCGCGGTCTCACAGGACCGGGCGCTGGATCTTTACAACGCCGGCGAAACGTCCGGGCCGGCGCTCTCCTGCGCAAGAAACATCATACCCACGAGGCTTAAACACTCGATCTCTCCCCTGCGGAAGGATACCCCATGCATGAGGCCTGATCTCCCAATGACCCGAAGGCCCATGATCAGCGTAAAGGCGATTTTCCCGATTACCCGGGGGCGCCGATGTACCCTTCTTTTTCCAGATGCAGGAACACCTGCTGGGCGCACTCCTCCGGCGTGGTATCCACGGTATCGAGCATGAGATCCGCATCCTCGGGTACTTCGTATGGATCTGAGATGCCGGTGAATTCCTTGATGATTCCCGCGCGCGCTTTGGCGTACAGCCCCTTGGTATCGCGCTTCTCACATTCCTCCACCGACGTGTTGACGTACACCAGGATATACCCGCCGTACGCGGTGATGGCAGCGCGATTCTCTCTTCGCACCGCATCGTAGGGAGCAATCGGCGCGCAGATCGCAATGCCGCCGTTCTTCGTGTTCTGGGCGGCCACAAATCCGATTCGCCGGACGTTGATGTCGCGGTGCTCCTTGGAAAAGCCCAGCTCGCTCGACAAGTTCTTCCGAACAATGTCGCCGTCCCACAACGTCACGGCGCGTCCGCCCATCTCGAGAAGCTTCGCCATAAGAACGTTTGCAATCGTGCTCTTGCCTGATCCACTCAGACCCGTAAAGAAAACGGTGAATCCCTGCTTGCTGCGCGGCGGATGGGTTCGCCGCAACTCCTGCTCCACTTCCGGAAAAGAGAACCACGACGGGATTTCGCTTCCGCGGGCGAGCCTGTCGCGCAAATCGGTGCCGGAGATGGAGGAGGTCTTCGTGTTCTCGTCCACTTCGTCCACCGGAATGTACTGATCCTTGTCCGGCACATAGACCATCATCCGGAACGGAACCATGGCAATGCCCAGCTCTTCCTCGTGCTGCTTTAAAAGCTCCTGCGCGTCATACGGGCCGTAGAATTCGTTCCCCTTCGAGTCGCTTCCCGGTCCGGCGTGATCGCGACCCACGATCAAGTGTGTGCAGCCGAAGTTCTTCCGAATAATGGCATGCCACACTGCCTCTTTGGGTCCGCCCATCCTCATCGCGAGAGGCAACAGGCTCATCTGCACCGTACTCTTCGGGTAATGCTTCAGAATCGCGTGATAACAACGAACGCGGGTGTAGTGGTCCACGTCGCCTGGTTTCGTCATGCCCACCACCGGGTGAATCAGGAGGTTGGCTTCCAGATCCGCGGCGGCGCGGAACGTCAATTCCTGGTGTGCCCGGTGCATGGGGTTCCGGGTTTGAAAGGCCACGACCTTGCGCCAACCCAGCTTTGTGAATTTCGCCCTCACTTCTTCAGGCGTCATGCGAGACTGCACGAAATCGTAATATTTTGGAGGCTGCACCGCCTCGATGGTACCGCCGATGTACCAGGGGTTGGATTGGTTCATCAGGTGCGCAATCGCGGGGTGCTCCTGGTTCGTCGTCCCGTATACCTTCTCCGCTTCCGCGCTGAAGTCCGGCTGCCATTTATCCGAAACAGTCAGGACTGCCAGCATATTGCCTTCCAGATCGCGGAGCGCCAACCGGTTGCCCGCCTCCAGTTTTCCGGCCATCTCTTCCGTGACATCGAGCGTGATAGGTATGGGCCAGAGAGTTCCATCCGTAAGGCGCATCTTGTCGAGAACGCCCTCGTAGTCCGCCTGTGTGAGAAATCCGGTCAGCGGAGAAAACCCGCCGTTCGCGATGAGTTCCAAATCACACACCTGCCGCGGAGTAAGATCCCAGGAAGGCCACTCACGTGACGCTTCCTTCAGTTCGGCCGCTCTCTCCTCACTGACGTACAGGTCTACAAGCTCTCCGCCATGAGGTTCAATTAGATTTGTTGCCATTTCTGCCACTGCCCTTCGGGTTGATTCTTACTTCGATTTGCTGAGGATGTCTCAGATAAGCGCCTGCTTAGAGACAAAGGCCTCACAGGCTACATTTCTGGCTGCTGGTGTCAATCCCCTTTGGGGTTTTATCCCGGATCTCGTGCCGCTGAAGGGGCGCAAATTCGATTTGAAGACTACCTCACACCATTGTATCTTTTCGTTGGCCGATCCCGGCCAGTCCGCATCCTCCCCATTGACATTCCACCCAATTTCGATTATATCTATCGAGATAGTGTAGATAATAGGTTTAAATGATCTCAAATCGTTGTATTTACGCGCTTCTGGCAATGCTGGAGCTGTCGAAAAGGCCGCACGGTGACCCGGTTAAGATCTCCGAGATTGCCCGGGAGCAGCAGATTCCAGTGCGGTTTCTGGAGGCGATTTTGCGGGACTTGAAACAGGGCGGATTCACGACAAGCGTCCGCGGAAAAGATGGCGGATACCTCCTTGCGCTCGACCCGGGGCAGATTAGGGCCGGAGATGTAATACGGTACTTCGAAGGGCCCATGCTGGATGCTGAAAAGACTGCGCTCGAGAATGTGCAAGCGGGAGGAAGGCAGGTACTTACTAACCTGATGGGAGACGCCGCCAATGCGCTGGAAAGAACTTGGGACGGGAAGTCCTTTAAAGATTTAGTCGATGAGGAGCAAGAGCTCCGGCAAAAATTTGTGGCGAATTACTCGATTTAGAAAAAAGGTTGCATATAATCCCGATCCTATATTTTGTGATTTGGAGTTTGAGTCGGATCTTATGAGCTGTGTTGAAGCATTTTCGCTGGAAGTTCCCCCCTCTATTGAAAGGGAGCGGGTGGTTCGTGCCCTCCGTAGTTCTCCGGAACCGGTGCTGGTGCTGGACACCTGCCAGCGACTGGAGGTTTTTGCAGCGCAGAGCTTCGATGTCTCTTCCCTACCGGTTTCCCAACGCTGGCGGAACGCAGTCGCGTTTGAGCGGCTTGCGCGGATTGCGGCGGGCCTGGAAAGCAGGATTCTCGGCGAGTTGGAAGTCCTCGGACAGGTTCGAGAAGCCTACAAAGAATTTCGAAATCAGGCTGCCGCAGGCCACCTGGCGCTGGACCGCATTTTTCAGGATGCATTGGCACTAGGCCGCAAGGCGCGAAAACAAAGCGGCATCGACGCGCAAATGATTTCGCTGAGTGGGTTGGCTTCCCGGGAAATGCTTCGCCTTTCCGCTCCCGGTTTACCGATGGCGGTCATCGGATCGGGATCGTTGGCCGGCAGCATTGCCCGATACCTGGGAAAACGCGGCACGTCCCCGATCCGGGTTTCCAGCCGGTGTCCGGACAATGCCATCAGCCTTGCCTACAGTGTCGGCGGATTCGGCTCGGGACTGGAAGACCTCCAACACTTGCTCGACGGGGTGGCAGGAATCATCTGCGCCACCGCTGCGCCGCACCCGGTCATTTATCCCCAACATATCGAGCATGCAATCTTTCCTCTTCACATCATCGATCTCGGCGTGCCGCCGGATTGCTGCGATGAAGTCCGCACTGCCAATCAAATCAAGTACACGGGACTCGAGGATATCGAGGCCCGTGCCGAGGGTAACGTTGAAGAGCGCCGGCGACGTGCGGAATCCGCAGCGGCAATCATTCGAGACGGAGCTCTTGCGTGGTCCCGGAAACAATAAAGCTCGGGTACCCCCGGGACGCCGACGGCAATGAAGTTCTCCGCGACGCGCTGCCGGTCCTGATTGAGGCTCTCAGTCCCCTGGGAAGTCCCGCTCCTTTTCCGGTAGAGGACGTGTTGCGGGCACTGGGGGAGGGCCAAGTCGAGGTTGCTCTCTGGACGAATCCGGCGAGTGCCCCGCGCGGCACAGTTGATATTCACATCGCTGCCCTCCTTCCGATTGAGGAACCCTTGGACGGGCGAGAGCTCCGGAGGGGGCGAATCGTAGTCGCGGTACCGACCGGGCATTCGGAACTCATCGAGGCTCTGAAATCAGTCGATGCGCGCCGCGGCGCAGGCCTCGTTGCCCTGGTGGGATGCCCAGCCGACGCCTCCATGATTTCATCTCGCGTCACCCGCTATCTTGACCACGCAGACGTCATCCTCCACGACCGCCTGGTGCCACCCGAAATCCTCGGTACCTATTCAGCGAAGCTGGAGGAAGTCGGGAAAACGGGTGGCGAAGAGTCGACAAAGCAAAGCGAAATCAACTGTCGCATGCTGCATCGCGCGGAACGCGGCGAGTTGGTAGTCAGGTTACACGGAGGTGACCCTGGGATTTTCGGGCGCCTTGGGGAAGAACTGGAATTTCTCACGGCGTGGGGTATTCGCGTCGATGTGGTGCCTGCCCTCTCCGCCGCGCAGGTTGCCGCGGCTCGTGCGCACGCTCCCCTAACCCACCGCCATCGTGGTCGGAACTTGACATTCATTTCGGGACACGCCGCGCCCGGGAACGAACCCGGGCCCTTCCGGGGACCGGAAACGGGCAACCTTGCGGTCTACATGGTAGTGAAACAACGCTCGGTTATCTTGCGCGGGCTTCTGGACGCGGGCTGGCCGGCAAACACACCAATTATCGTGGGCGAAAGAATCGGATACGATGACGAATGTTCTCACCACGCCACCCTCGAAGACCTGGAACAACTCGAATTGCAAAGTCCAAGCGTGCTGCTGGTCGGGCTGCAGGCGCTGAATACGACACCCGTAACTCTCTTCACTGGAACGAACCCGGAACAGTTTCTGCGACATGGGCCGCTGATACACTGGCCCCTGATTCGCCTCGAGCCTAAACCGATCGCGGAGCGCGCCGCCTGGACCCGGGATCATCTTCCACCCGCACAAGGAATTCTGTTCTCTTCCCGCTACGCAGTGGGCAGCGTTGTAGAAGCCATCATGGAGTGGAGTGATCTTCGCTGCCTGCAAGGAAAGTTTCTCCTGGCAGTGGGTCCCGCCACCGCGGACGAGCTGCGGGCAACCGGACTGCGAGCGGATCTTGCGGCGGAATCGCTCGGCGGCATGCAGGCTCTCTCGGACAAAATTTCGCCCGAATATCGCGGCACGTATTTATACCCCTGCTCCGATGCTGCGCCGGTTGAGAAGCGCGCCGCTCTCCTGAAAGATGTCGGCGTGACCCTGGATCCCTGCGTGTTCTATCAAAACCAACGTGTGGCAGGGAAACCTCTCCCGCGGTTGCGTTTCGATCGAGTTCTGTTCACGAGCGCGAGCACCGTCCGGACGTATTTCGAGAACTACCCGGACGAAACCGGCGCCTCCCGGACGTGGCTCGCGGTAGGCCCGTCCACACTTCGGGCTATTGAAGCTGCGGGGTTGCAGGGTGAACTGCTGGAACAGATAAAACCTCCTCCAGAGTGACCGCGCGCGGTGTCCACGCACGTGGCACGGGTATCCGACCCGTGTAGCGGAGCCCCGGGCACATAGCCCCAAGCAAATTCCTGCCGTGAAATGTCGAAGATCGAATGCTCAAGATCGAATGACGAAGGCGCGGTTGTTTCATCAGGAAATCCCTCCGCCTTGGACATTCCACATTGAATATTCGATATTGGAAATTTTCGAAACAGTGCGACAACGCTGCGTCGGGACTTCTCTCCAGGTTTCGACATGGGTGGGCGCCTTGTTATTTTTTTACTTTGGTTCTGGTTGAGTCTCCGCAACACGGGTCGGATACCCGTGCTACGCTTCGGTTTCGGATACGCATGGCTTGCCTGCCCCATAAATTTTGCTACCATTCGCCCTCTTCCTGATTACATCATGTCTACCGATCTCAAAAATCGTGCCGCGAGTGTGATGCCCGGCGGTGTCAACAGCCCGGTCCGCGCGTTCAATTCGGTGGGCGGGGATCCTATCTTTGCGCGTCGCGGGAATGGGGCGTACCTTGAAACCGAAGACGGCCGCACCCTCCTCGATTTTTGCATGTCCTTCGGTCCCCTGATTCTCGGGCATGCCCACCCGGCGGTCGTGGAAGCGGTGCAGAGGGCCGCGGAAGCGGGGACAAGCTACGCAGTGACCACCGCGACGGAGATCCAACTCGCAGAAACCATCTGCGGGGCCTTTCCAGGTATGGAGCGGGTGCGCCTCGTCAGTTCCGGTACCGAAGCCTGCATGACGGCGATTCGCCTCGCTCGCGGCGCAACCGGGCGTGATAAAATTCTAAAATTCAGCGGATGCTATCATGGACACGCGGACAGCCTTCTCGTGAAGGCAGGCAGCGGCGTCGCCGGGATTGCAAGCGCATCCTCGGCCGGGGTGCCGGAATCCTGCGCAGGGCAAACTCTGGTCGCCCGGTACAATCAGGTTGAGGACGTCGAAGCGATGATCCGCGAGCACGGCGACGATCTGGCCGCCGTCATCCTGGAGCCCTTCGCCGGGAATATGGGCCTGGTGGCTCCGCGCGATGGATTCCTGCAATCAACGGCCGAACTCGCGCGTTCCTGCGGCGCACTGGTAATCTTTGATGAAGTCATCACCGGTTTCCGACTGGTATTCGGTGGATACCAGCGGCTCTGCGGCATCCGGCCGGACTTGACGACCCTGGGAAAAATTATTGGGGGCGGAATGCCGATCGGCGCGATTGGTGGGCGGGCGGACCTGATGGAACATCTGGCTCCCAACGGGGAGGTCTATCAAGCGGGTACCCTGAGCGGAAATCCCATTTCCGTGGCCGCGGGCCTCGCCTCGCTACAACGGTTGAAGGACCACGATCCCTATCCTGACCTCGACCGGCAGACCGGCCTATTGATTCAGAATATTCAATCGTCGGCGGCTTCGCTCGGGATCCCGGTGCAAACGCCCCGCGCAGGCAGCATGTTCTCTATATTTTTCTCCGAAAGTCCGGTCCACGATTTTGACGAGGCCTCTGCGACAAATACCGACCGATTCCCGGGGTTCTTTCGATCCCTGCTGGCTCAAAATGTGTACCTGCCCCCATCCGCGTTCGAAACCTCCTTTCTTTCGACGGCACACGGCGACAGAGAAATCTCGAGGGCGAGCGACGCATTCGACGCCGCACTACGCAAACTGGGTTCATGACCCTTCGGTTTCTCAATAGTATTGGCGAATTCAGGATCCCGTCCCGAATTGGCAATCGATCTGCTGTGGGCTAATTTGAGATTTCTCAAATCAAGCTTGTGGGAGAATATTCGTGTATCAATTGGCCGGCACCGAAACACCGTTCACGCAGGGGCTGGGCTCCGTATTGCAGGTTGGAATCCTGGCAGCGAGTGCCGATACGGCGAAAAACTGCGAAGATCGTATCCGCGCCGCGTTCGGTCGGATCCATTTCATGCGTCTGTCCAGTGAACTTTCCAACCGCACGTATCTGATTGGGGCGCTGGATCTGTTGGTTCTTGCCGACGATCATCCACCTGGCAAGGATGAGAAAACATTCACGGATCTTGAGGAAGATCTCTTCCCGTTACCCGTAATCCGCCTCGGCATGATCACCGAGTTGGTCGACGCGGGTGTCATTGCGGCGGAAGGCATCGACTTGAATGACCTGAAAGGCAAACCACAAAGCCGTGTCATTCGCACTCACTTTCATCAGCAGGTTCAGGCTTCTACGGTTCAGAAACCACGATTTGTGCTGGCGGGGCAACGAAATCTCCTGGAGATGGTCGCTCGGGGCCAGTCATTGCCGATCGTTCTCGACACCATCGTCAAGTTCATCGAGGCGGTGGACCACCGTGCGACCGGCGTAATCTCTCTCATGTCGCAGAACCGGGAAAACCTGCTGATGGGCGCGGGTTCCGGACTCCCCGAACTGTTGCGTAATACCTGCATGATTTTGCCGGTCGGACCCCGATCGCTTTGCTGCGGGACCGCAGCCTACTTTCGCCGACAGGTGGTGGTGGAAGATATCTCGGTCGACCCGCTGTGGGCAAAGATTCGCGAACCGACCATCGAAGCAGGGATGCATTCCTGCTGGTCGACCCCGGTCTTCGATTCCCAGGAAAATATTCTGGGGACGATCGCTTTATATTTCAACCAGCCCCTTGGGCCCGACGAAGAAGACCAGAAGTTCATCAACATGGTAGTGGGAATCGCCGGGATCGCTATTGATCGTGCTCGAACCGAAGAGAATGAGAGAAATTTGCAAGCGAGACTGGTCCGCGCGCAGCGCATGGAATCATTGGGGATGCTCGCCGGCGGCGTGGCGCATGACCTTAACAATATCCTGGGACCCGTGGTGGGCTACCCCGATCTTATCATCAGTGATTTACCCGAAGACAGCCCGATCCGCGAGGACGTGATGGAGATCAAAGCTTCGGCTCGACGGGCGGCGGAGGTCATTCAGGATCTGTTGACGCTGGCCAGGCGTGGTTTCATGGAGTCGGAGCCCGTTTGTTTCAGTACGGTGATTAGTGATGCGATTTCTTCCGAGCCATTCCGCGACCTGGTAGGGATGTACTCCGATCTTCAGATCGAGCGTCAGCTCGATCCCGATGTGGGAAATGTCCAGGCTACGTCCAAGCACCTTTCTCAGATCCTGCTCAACCTGGCCCACAATGCATTTGAGGCAATGCCGAACGGCGGAACCCTCAAAATTCGAACCTATCGCCGCCTCCTCGACACAACCGTGGGCGCGTACGAGACGCAGACCCTGCAGGAGGGGCGGTACGCAATTCTAGAAGTGACCGATACCGGGGAGTACATGAGCCCGGAGGATATCGATCACATCTTCGAGCCTTTCTACACCAAAAAGAAAATGGGCCGGGGTGGAACCGGACTCGGACTGGCGGTCGCCTACGCGATACTTCAAGAGTTTGACGGATCGATCAGCCTGGAGAGTGATCCGGTCAGCGGCACCAAGTTTACGGTGCGGCTTCCTCTCACGGAGCAGGAAGTTACCGGGGTGCCCACGCCCCCCAGCGGCATTCAAGGCAACGAGACGGTGCTGGTCGTGGACGACGTGCGCGAGCAACGCGAGATTGCATCCAAGTTACTTGGCCGGCTCGGGTACACGGTACACACCGCGGAAAGTGGCCAGCAGGCAATCGAGTACTTGCAATCCAACAAGGTAGACATCGTGATCCTTGACATGATCATGGAGAATGGATTTGACGGGTTGGATACCTACCGCGCCATCCTGGACCTGTATCCGAAGCAGCGATGCATCATCGCCAGCGGCTACTCCGAGACGCAACGGGTGATCGAAGCCCAGCGACTCGGCGTAGGCCAGTACATCCGCAAGCCCCACACGCTCGACAACATCGGCACTGCGGTACGAACAGAACTGGATCGTCCCACCCGGGCGTAAGCCCAATCTTCCAATCACCGGAACGATTTCCCCACCCGGGGAAGTTTTTAGCATTCAAGTCGCCCTCCACCTCCGGGGGACGGATCTGCGTCAGTGCTGTCCGGGTGTTGAGCCAGAACATCAGCCTAACCTATTGAAAAGCAATAGGTTACATGCGATTTGTGCTGTTATCGACTTGAACTGGCAGGGGGCTTTTTGCCCTCTGAGCCCTCGAAACCACGAGGGCCGCGACCATGTATACAGGTCACGTTTTCGCGCAGATCGTCGATTCGCTACCACGCCATCAGTTCCATCGTTGCGTGGAACATCCAGGGAGCAGACCGGAAAAGAACAGGATCAAGCACACTCCTGCCGCGAATTGGGATCCGGGGCGTACCGCCGCCGCTTTTTTTATCTCGCCACGACACGAGGTCGCTTGGGCTTTTAGCCCGAGTTGCGCAAGGGAACAAAATGAATCAGCGAATGGGTGGAGCCGGCTCGATCATTCGAAAGCCACGACCTTTCATTGCTCCGGGTCGGCTTGGAAGACCAACGTACCTTTGCCGCTGACCATGGCGCCGCAGTCAGGACTCTTGGTCTGGAAAAAGTTTCGTCAACCCCTCTTCGGTGGCGGCGCTTACCCCTCGCTCGGTGATCAGGCCGGTGACGAGTTCTGCCGGTGTCACGTCGAATGCGAAGTTCGCCACCGGGGTGCCGGCCGGAACGATGGTTACGGTACGAACGTCATCGCCGTCAAGCCCCGTCACCGTCGACACCTCGTCACCGTTTCTCTCTTCGATGGGAATTTCGTTGATGCCGTCGGAAAGGGTCCAGTCAATCGTGGACGAGGGAAGCGCGACGTAGAACGGGACGCCGTTGTCGCGAGCAGCAAGTGCCTTGAGGTAGGTTCCGATTTTGTTGCAGACGTCTCCCCGACGGGTCGTCCGATCCGTCCCGGTGATTACGAGGTCCACCATCCCATGCTGCATCAGGTGTCCGCCCGCGTTATCCGCAATCACGGTGTGGGGGACGCCATGTTCGCCCAGTTCCCACGCCGTGAGCGACGCGCCCTGGTTGCGCGGTCTTGTTTCGTCGACCCAGACATGAACGGGAATACCCCCGTCGTGCGCGAGGTAGATCGGGGAAGTCGCCGTGCCCCAATCCACCGTCGCCAACCACCCGGCGTTACAGTGAGTCAGGACTTGAACGGGCCGATCGGGGTGATCGCGATGCACTGTTTCGAGAAGACGCAGCCCGTGTTCGCCGAGGCCCCGGTTCACCTGAATATCTTCCTCGGAAATTCGCAACGCTTCTTCAAGCAGCGCTTGCGTCGGATCCGCGGGGTCGGTTTGCAACAAGGCAAACTGCCGATCGAGAGCCCAGCGTAGATTCACGGCGGTCGGGCGCGAAGCAAGCAGCGATTGATACGCCGCCTCCAGGTCCTCCCCGCACCGCGCGGCAAGGTAGACGCCGAACGCCGCGGTCGCGCCGATGAGCGGGGCCCCGCGAACCACCATCTCGGCAATGGCATCCCTCGCATCACCATGGGAACGCAACGTAAGAATCTCGAAACGATGCGGAAGCTTCCGCTGATCAATGACGAATACCCGGTCCGGGTGTTCCGGTTTAAACCAGATGGAACGATACGATGATGTGCCTACTCTCATTCGAATTCCGCGAGGGCGGCTCGGCTTTGATTCCTTGCCAGCACCGCACAGAATCGTATCATGAGTCGTTTGTCATGGACAATACCGTACTCATCACCGGCGGCGCCGGATACATTGGATCACACACCGTCCGGAAAATGGCGGAGATGGGATACCGGATCGTGGTTTTGGACAACCTGGTCTATGGCCATCCCGAAGCGATCGTATCGACCGGCGTCGATCTCATCGTTGGCGATGTCGGCGATCGGGAGATCCTGAAGGGGATTTTTGAATCCCAAACCATTGGCGCCGTCATTCACTTTGCCGCCTATGCGTACGTCGGTGAATCGGTTGACGACCCATCCAAGTACTACCGAAACAATCTGGCGGCTCCGCTTGTTCTTCTCGATGTGATGAGGAATCACGGGTGCGACCAGTTCGTGCTTTCTTCCACCTGCGCAACCTACGGAAATCCGGCCTATCTGCCCATCGACGAGAGTCACCCGCAAAATCCCATCAATCCCTACGGCCGTTCAAAACTCTTCCTGGAACGAGCGCTGGAGGACCATGATCACGCCTACGGAATCCGCAGCGCCAAATTGCGGTACTTCAATGCATGCGGCTGCGCCGAAGACGGGGTTATTGGTGAAGATCACGATCCAGAGACACACTTGATTCCCAATGTGCTGATGAGTATCACCGGAGAGCGAGAATCGGTTACCCTGTTCGGCACGGACTATGAAACGCCTGACGGAACTTGCGTCCGCGACTACATTCACGTCCTGGATCTGGCGAGTGCGCATATACAGTCCCTGCAGCACCTGGAAGACGGAATCCCATCCTTTGCCTGCAATCTGGGTACCGGACATGGGGTTTCGGTACAGCAGATAATTGACATCGCAGAAGAAGTGTCCGGCAAAAAGGTTCCGGTCGTGTACGGCGACCGACGGCCCGGAGATCCAGCGGAACTGGTGGCGAATCCGGCGCTGGCGAAGGAGATCCTCGGCTGGAAGGCGGAGTACGTTGATGTCCGGGACTCCATTCGGACCGCATGGGCCTGGACAACGCAGCCGCATGGCGGCAGGTATTCTGAAAAGTGCAGCAAAAAGAATTGCGGGACATAAAGAGTGCCCCCTGAAAAAAACCACGCACGCGAAACCGCAGTCGATGGCGCTGCGCCGAGCGATGCGTTCGGGCGATGGGAGAAACGGTGGCATCCCTTGCTTCGCGAGTGGGTGCTCTATGCCGCGCACAGAAATAGCCGGCCCTGGATCGGCGAAACCGAAGCGCCTCCCGACCCGATTCCTGCCTATGATCCCGGCTGCTACCTCTGTCCCGGCAATGAACGCATCGGGGGCACGGTAAACCCGGCCTACAATCAGGTTTTCGTTTTTGACAATGATCACCCGGTGGTGGGGCTCAACGCGCCGGACGTTCGTTGCGGGGGAATCTACAGGAAAGCGCCTGCGTCCGGCATCGCGAGGGTGGTTTGCTTCGACCCGAGGCACCACGTAACCGTTCCCGACCTCTCCGTGGACCAGATGTCTGAGATCGTCTCTGCCTGGAGGGATCAATCCCGCGAGCTGGGGCAACGCCAGGGCATTGATTCCGTCCTGATTTTTGAAAACAAGGGCTCAATTTGCGGCACCTCGGTAGCGCATGCGCACTGCCAGGTCTATTCCACGGATTTCACGTTCAAAAATGTCTCGCGGGTGCTGGAGGCGGTTACGGCTCACCGTCAGAACGAAAGACGGGATCTGTTTGACGATATTCTCTCCATGGAACTGGACGATGGGAGCCGTGTGGTTGAGATCAACGAGGGTGCGGTCGCATTTGTGCCATATTTCGCCCGATGGCCTTACGAAGTCTGGGTCCTGCCCCTGAATCGACACGCTCACTGCACCGACCTGGAGGACTCGGAAATCGCTTGTATCGCGGAGATTTACAGAAACGTCTGCCGACGATTCGACATGATCTATGACATGTCCTTTCCATATGTCATGTGCATGTACCAGGCGCCTTTCGACGGCGGAGAGTACGACGACTTTCACCTTCATTTCGTGTTCATGCCTCCGTTACGTCAGCCTTCCCTGCGAAAGATTCCTGCCGGTGCCGACCTGGGCGGCGGCAACTTCATGAACGACACAATTCCGGAAGATACTGCCGAAACGCTCCGTTCGCTGAACCCTACTGCCTACACGCCGATCCTATGAACGAAGAGCGTGTCGTCAGGCTCCTGGTTGAAACCGGCCATGCCGTACGCGATGCAGTCGGCGATTACCTGCGCGAAGTGCCGCGGGAATCCCGAATCCGGGTCGACCGGGAGCAGGCGTCGGATGTCATCTACTCGATCGATGCCGCGGTGGAGCCGGTGATCACGCGCCACCTGGGCGACTCCGCGGCATCCGTTGGCGGGATCGTACTGATCGCAGAGGGAATCGGCGAAACGGAAGTCACGGTGTATCCCGACACGGTCAAGCCGGAAGAAGCCGCTGTGCGCGTGCTGATGGACCCGATCGACGGTACCCGCCCGATCATGTTCGACAAACGCTCCGCATTCTTTCTGGCGGGCGCAATGCCCAATAGGGGGGAGGCGTCGGGCCTGCATGATCTTAGCGCGGCGGTGATGGTAGAGATCCCGACCACCCGGGCAAGGGTCGCGGATACCCTTACCGCGATTCGCGAGCAGGGCGTGGAAGGCTCCACCTGCGACTTGCAGGACGGCAGCTCGACTTCCTGGAAACCCAATCCGAGTCCGGCAACATCGATTCGTGGTGGATACGCGCAGATCTGTCGTCTGTTCCCGCCCGGACGTGACCTGCTGGCTGAGCTGGAAGAGGAACTGCTGGGCCGGTTGTTTCCGGATGCCCGGGAGGGAGAGATCCTGACGTTTGAAGATCAATATACTTCGTCGGGCGGGCAACTGTACGAACTGATTACGGGCAAGGATCTGTTTGTCGCCGATTTGCGCGCATCCCTGTATGCGTCGCCGGCATTCGAGAACCGGCGACGGGGCCATGTCTGCCATCCGTATGATCTCGCGGCCCACCTCGTGGGTGCGGAAGCCGGCGTTGTCATCACCGACGCCGGCGGAGATCATCTCAGTTCGCCACTCAACACCACCGGCGCGGTGGATTGGATCGGCTACGCGAACCGTGCGGTGCATGAAGAAGTATCGCCGGTGCTGAAGGAATTGCTGCGTGCGCGAAACATGATTTAGTAGCCGCCCCCCCGGCGCAAAAAAAGGTTCGACGAACAGGCTGCTCCGGCCGGAATCATTTCCGTCCCAGATGCCGTATCAGGAATTGCTCCTCCGCCTCCGCGGTACCCGCAAGGATCAGTTCGGCGCCCGACTCGAGCTGAAAAAACGGGTCCGGATTCACGTGCATGGTTCCATCCACGTTCACGGCGACGATATTGCATCCGGACTCCTGACGGATTCCGCTGCCCGCCACCGTCTTTCCCGCGAGAGATTCCGGCAACTTGACGCGGAAGAAATGCAACCCTTCCGCCAGCATGACGAAATCGCTGCGCTTGAGCACGTTGAGCATCGCGCTGGCGCCCATGGATGCGTAGGAGAGCACGAAATCGCTCCCGGCCCGGTGCAGCGCCGGTACGTTCCGCTCAAGATTCGACCGGCTGATGATCTGAATATCGGGGCGGAGCCGGCGACAGTAGATCGTCAGGTACACATTCGTGTCATCGTCGCTCGTCGTGATCAGCGCGGTCGTCGCATCCATAATGCCTGCGGCTTGGAGAACCTCGAGTTCCGCAGCATCCCCCTCCACGTACTTTTCCTTATCGCGAACACGATCCACCAGCCGTTCCACGATCCGGTAGTCCATTCCCCGCCGCGCCAGTGCATTGCCCGCCGCGCGCCCGACTCGCCCGCCCCCGATGATGACGACCGGCGCATCGGAGACATTATAAATGCAGAACAACTCGTTGTAGTCTTCGATCTGCTCCTTGGTTCCCGCCAACACCAACACCGTATTTTCTCCGATCCGTGAATCCGGCGCCGGAAACTCGAGTCTGCCTCGCTCCCAGATCCCGACCACACCGACACTCACGTTTTCCCGTAACTCCGATTCCTTCAGCGTTTTGCCGACCAGTGGCGTCTGGTGCGCGGTCGCCTCCGCAATGACCAGATCACCAAAGGACCCGATGACGTGGGCCATTGCATCGTTACCCACGACGCGGCGCGCGAGCGCCTGACCCAGCATCTCTCCGAGTTGCAAGACGTTGGTGCAGCCCGCCATTTCCATGATATCCACGGAAGCGGGGTTACGCGCGGTAGCAATGATGGGCACATCGACGTCCAGCCCGCGCACCGTAAACGCGACGTGGGTATTCAATTCGTCGGAGGCCGTGGTCACGAACATCGCGGCATCCTCAATCCGGACCTGCCGATAGGTATCGGGATTGTCGAGATCTCCAAACACCACGTTATAACCCTGGTCATTCAGCCGGAGGGCCTCGTCCAAATCGGGCACCACGACAACATACGGGTGTTGATAGTGCTTCAGTTTGCTGATAAAGGACGTCGTCACCGAGTCGATCTTTGTGAGCACGATGTGATCCCGCGTCTTTTCGGGAATAGCCCGGGGCGCGCGCGACGCGGATTGCGCCTCCATCCACGGGGCATAAAAGAACTGGATGAAGAGAAACGGAAGCAATACCAGCATGAACATCGTGCCCGTCAGCAGGACGATGATCGAGAAGACAAGCCCCGTGTCGGTAGAAAATGTGATGTCGCCGAACCCCAATGTTGACATCACGGTAAGCGTCCAGTAGAGGCCGGTGATCCAACTGTATTGGTGCCCTTCCATCTCCATAAGCTTGTGAAACAGAGCGCTATAGACGAAAATCAGCAGGACCAGCAACAGGAGAAACCGGATCAGAATCTTCAGGTTACGCTGGCTTGAGCGGTTTTGAAGATATGCGATGTATATGCCGGGAATAAATTTCATACTACCACCCATCGAAATGGATCGACCCGAATTGCGGATCCGGGTGCATCGTTCCATAAATAAGTGTACATTGGACACTTATTTAGCAAACGGAGTACGAGCACAAAGCAATTTGCAGGCATAGCATACAGGTCCGGAGTAGAACCGTCATGAGGATAATCATCCTTGGCGCGGGCACAGCCGGGCGACATCTCGGCGCAAACCTTTGCGATGCCAAGCACGACGTGGTGATGATCGATCACGACCTCGAAGGGCTGGAGGAAACGGACAGACAATTGGACGCCCTCACCATCGAGGGTGACGGACCGAGTCCGGCCGTCCTTGAAAAGGCGGGCAGATCGAAAGCGAGTGTTCTGGCGGGAGGTCACGAATCGAATCGAAACGAATATCCTCGCCTGTATCTATGCGCGTTCCCTCGGCATAAAACATACGTTTGCCCGCGTTTCAAACCCGGACCGCACGCGCAAGGACTGCGGAGTGGACCGCAAAGCGCTCGGCGAGGACCTCACCGTGAAACGACAAGAAGGAATGCGTACGAGAGATCGCAAACATCCTTCGCATGCCCGGAACAACCGAAGTCATCGATCTCTTCGATGAAGAACTGAAAATCATCAGGGTGAGAGCGCCCAGTGTTACGCCGCTGTACCGGCAGCCAATCAGTGAGTTGAGCGAATCCCGAAATCTCAAAACGCTGCGATTCATCGCCGTTCGACGGGGAGACAAGATCATTGTTCCGCGGGACGACACCCATTTCCTGATGGGGACGAAGTTTACGTATCAATTCGCCCTTCGGATATCCCCGATCTTCTGGCATGGGCGGTTCCAGAATGCTCACCGTGCAGTAAACTTGTGATTTCAGCGGGCAGCGAACTTAGTTTGCTATTGGCACAGACGCTGGAGAAGTCTGATATGCGCGTCGTCTTGCTGGAGTCGAATGCGGAGCGAGCAAGGCAGTGCGCGGAGAGTCTGAAACAAGCTCTCGTTCTGCGGGGAATGTCGTTGGACCAGAAGGCCCTGGAAGAGGCGGGAGTGAGGTCAAGGACGACGTTCGTCGCGGCCTCTGAAAGCGACGGAAACAACATGATTAGCTGCATCATGGCCACCAAACTGGGTGCAGACTATACCCTGGCCCTGGCCCAGATTCGCAACCCCGACTACATGTCGGTCATTACCAGCCTGGGCGTGCTTGATCGCGCCGTGTTGCCGCAACACTCCTTGATTAGCGCCATCCTTCAGTTCGTGCGCGGAAAACATGTGAGACCCGCGGCGGGTTTTCACGACATGCCGGGAGAGTTGATCGAACTAGAAATTGTACCTGGGGACGAATATTCGCACCAAAAACTTTCTGGCCTGAGAATACGCAGGCATTCCATTCTTGTCGGCGTCATGCGCGAAAGCCGGGTGAAAATTCCAACCGGAGAGCTCGTGTTGCTGCCGGGTGACAGAGTCGTGCTTTTCAGCATGAAATAGAGTGCAGAAACACGGCCAGGCGATGAGGGTACCCGCGAACAGGCAAAGTCAACCATGAACGCGCGTCGTGTATTTCACACCGTTTCCTTTCTGCTGATCTTTGTCGCTCTGGCAATGGAATCCTGCGCAATCGTTTCTTTCATGCAGGAAGATCCGACCGACGCATTGATCGCCATTCTTGTTTCGGCCGCGGTCACGCTCCTGTCCGGACTGGTTCTCTGGTATTTCACGCAGGGGCCCATGCATCTCTCCCGCAAGGACGGATTCGGTGTGGTGACCTTCAGTTGGCTCGCCGTGGCGCATTTCGGAGCACTCCCCTACCTCCTCACCGGAGATCTTGCGCATCCCATTACGGCGATTTTCGAAACGATGTCGGGATTCACCACCACCGGCGCGTCCGCGCTGGACGACGTTGACAGCCTGCAGAAGGGCATTCTTTTCTGGCGGTCCATGACGCAATGGCTGGGCGGAATGGGGGTGGTGATTCTGTGTGTGGCCATCCTCCCGTTTCTTGGGGTTGGCGGCATGCGGAAATACCGGGGCCGTCGAAAGACCGGCTCGCACCGCGCATCACCACAACCGCGAAGCTGCTTTGGGGCAGTCTACATTGTCTTGAGCGGGCTCGAAATCCGGCTCCTGAAAGGAATGCGGCATGAATTGGTTCGATGCCGCCTGCCACGCATTTGCGGCCATGTCGACCGGCGGATTTTCAACCCACGACGCCAGTGTCGCCGCATTTCGAGGTATGGAGGGGGTTAACGCGTTTCAGATCGAAATGGTTCTTGTGGTCTTCATGTTCCTGGCCGGGGCAAACTTTGCGCTCCATTTCCGCGCTTGTTCTGATTTTCGCGATTCTGTTTGTCCTTTCCACATTCGTCATGACCTTTTATACGCCGGATCTGGAAACCGCCAGTTCCAGCGTTCTTGCAACGTTGTGCAATATCGGCCCCGGCTTCGGTGAGGTTGGCGCAACCAGCACCTACGCCGGCATCCCCATCGGAGGTCAGATCATTCTAACCACATTGATGCTTCTTGGCCGGCTGGAACTCTACACCGTGCTGGTCGTGCTGGTCCCCAGTTTTTGGAGAAGATGAACGCGCATTGCAACGCCCTGCGCGGCGGTATCGCCAAACTGGGAACAGCAGTTTACTTCGTGTTCTTCTGTCGGGATTGACGTAAATCATCGGCGGGACGCGCGAATCGGCCGAGAACTCCCGCTACAGCGACCGTTCCCGTCGCCGCCAGCGACTCCCAGGGACGATCCCTGAAATTCCAGATCAGCATCCATCCGGAAACGAGAAGAAACAGAATGGGTGTGAAAGGGTATCCCCAGGTCCGGAACGGCCGATGCCGGTCCGGATACCGGGCGCGAAGAATAAAGACGCTCGCCACGGCCAGACTTG
>Ga0310124_10000528_pt1 | contig 26542 bp, 22 predicted proteins | sample CB11b_AW_Bot5_MG_FD_203507 | JGI IMG/M metagenome (GOLD analysis project Ga0310124, IMG submission 203507) | Marine microbial communities from Western Arctic Ocean, Canada - CB11b_AW_Bot5 | ecosystem: Environmental > Aquatic > Marine > Oceanic | place: Canada: Western Arctic Ocean | collected...
TTTTCTTGATAGTCGATGTAGTGAAGACTTTTTCAGATCGAGGGGCCTGTTTTCTCCTTTAACATGGTGGCATGTTCGTTCGGCCTTGCTACTGCAGGAAGAACGGAAAGCGTCATGCCTACTGGGCATTGGTGGAGTCATATCGCACTGAGCGTGGCCCGCGACAACGTGTGGTGCCCGACAACGTGCGGCGGCGTCTGGACGCGGCCGTCGGGAAGTTCGCGGCGGACCAGACGGTATGCGCCCTCGACGGATGGGCCTCGCACGCAGCCACCGGCGGCGAAAAGAATCAGGACCGCGGGCACGGTGCTCAATCGAAGAAGGTTCATTTCGGCTCCTTGAATGCCGATCGGACTTCGATTGCTGATATCGCTACGATCTTACATGATACTGACGGGGCGGGGTATCCATGAAACGCAGCAGGATCAATGCGCTGATCAAAGACGCCGAAGCGTTCTTTGCAGATTACCGATTTCGGTTGCCGCCCTTCGGGCACTGGACTCCTGACCAATGGCGCGCCACGGGACGCGACGCCGATGAGATTCGCGAGAAGCACCTGGGCTGGGACCTGACCGACTTCAGCCAGGGCGATTTCGACCGCCTGGGACTTTTGCTTTTCACGCTCCGCAACGGAAGTCTCAGCGATCCGAATGACGGCAAATGCTACGCGGAAAAGCTCATGATCGTCCGCGAGCTTCAACTAACGCCCTGGCACTTCCATTGGACGAAGGTCGAGGACATCATCAATCGCGGCGGCGGAAATCTTGTCGTCGATCTGGCCTGGGCCACGCCCGATGGAAATAGTCTGGACGATCGTGAGGTCGTCGTCTCGTGCGACGGCGTCGTCCGTGCCGTGGCGGCCCGCGGCAATGTGACACTCGTCCCAGGGCAGAGCGTGACGCTGCCCCCGAAGCTCTACCACCAGTTCTACGGCGAAGAGGGCCACGGGACCGTCCTGGTTGGCGAGGTGTCGAAAACCAACGACGACGCGACGGACAATCGATTCCTGGACAACATGGGCCGATTCCCACAAATAGAGGAGGACGAATCGCCCTATCGACTGCTGTGCACGGAGTATTCGCCGGTTCGGCAGTAACCTGACCTGTCCATCGGGCTTCACCGTCGATGCGCCCATGCTCATGACAGCGCAGTCGCCCTCATTCAATTCGATGTAGAGCCGCACGGATCGTGACCGCCATTGCTCTTCCCGGAGATTCAGTCATGTTCGAAGCACCATTCGACGACCTGGTAAGACTGTTCCGCAAGACGCTGAAGACGTTGAAGCTCCTGAGCCTCGGTATCATCGCGGTCGCGGCCGTGATCCTGGCGCTGGAGGTCGCCCACGTCTACACCATGCTGGCCGCGATTCAGCCGTGGCTAGGTGTCGGCTTTCTGCTGTTGCTGGCCGTTGGTCTCGCGGCGCTTCTCGGTCCGCCGATCGTCAGGTATGTCCGAACGCCAGTGGTGCTGCCGCCGCCGGCCATGCCTGCCGACGGTGAAACTCTGACGATCGAGCACACCACCGCGCGAGTCGATCACCTCGCCCAATACCTACAGCACCTGGAGCGAAACCCTCGGCTTGCCGGTTCGACTCAAGCTGTCATCGATGCCAGCGCGGCGTGCGACGAACTGAAACGTCGGGCCACGCGGCTCGCGGACGACGCCGCGCCTCAGATGCTGGCCGACATCGCCGCGTTCGAGCGCGAACGAGTCGAGCCGCTACTCGTGCCCCTGGATCAGGAAGTGGAACGCGTGATCCGCCAACAGGCGCTTGCCGTGGGAGCAACCACGGCGGTCTCGCCCTATGGCACGGTCGATGCGTTCATCGTCCTCTGGCGAAACGCCAACCTTGTCAGCCGGATCGCCAACCTCTATTTCGGCAGGCCCGGCGTGCGCCACACATGGACGATCCTGCGCGACGTTTCGACCGCCACCGTCGCCGCCCTGTACATGCAGCCGGCCTCCAGCGCCGCGGGAGGTCTGATAAAGAACATGGCGGGACGCACCGCGGGCCTCATCGCCGGCCCCCTGCTCGACGGCGGTGCCAATGCACTGTTCACGCTGCGCCTCGGATACGTGGCCAAGGCCCGGTGCCGCTGCTTTGAGGCTTGGACGGATACCACGCGCATGCAGGCGGTACGTGATGCATTCGCCGTCGCCGGTCGTGTGGCCCGAGGCGTATTCTCTGATCTGGCGACGACCGTCGGCTCCACCGCCGCGGAATGGAGCGGGCGGCTGGGCACCGCCGGCCGTGACACGTTCGCGGTCCTGTGGCGCCTGCTCGCCGGCGCCGAGCCGGAGGCCGCGGCCGAGCAGCAGGGCAGTTGACAGGATCCGCACACAGCCGGGGGAGGTTGCAGGAGAATTGGGGAGTTGACAGGATCGACAGGATAGATCCGGGAGATCTACTGGATGCGATCTTGTGTTGATTCAGAGGGGCGCGCCTGCGGCATTTGGTGATCATTCCGATCCTACTCCCGTTAATCCTGTAAATCCTGTCGAAAAAATCGGCTCGGTGCGATCATTCCGTAACTCACACATCGGGGGAGATTAGACAGGATTAACAGGATTGACAGGATTTCTTGCTGCCCCGCGTTCCTGCGTTTCTGCTCTCATCTTCTCCGCACCAGATCGGATCCTGTAGATCTCCCATTCCCATCCTGTGATCCTGTTAAATTCCTGCCGCCTCATCTCTTGGACGCGGTTGTGCCCGGAAGCCCCACCGCGACTGCGCCGACCCGGCGGACGCAGGCCGACTATACTATCCAGCCTCCCACGCCCAGCCTCCCGCACCGGCTCCACACCATGAAACGACCGCACCGACGCAACGTCGCCATCATCGCCCACGTCGACCACGGCAAGACTACGCTGGTGGACAAGCTGTTGTACCAGTCGGGCATGTTCCGCCGTGAAGAGCTGGACCGGCGTGCCGGCGGGCAGCTCGGCCTGATTATGGATTCCAACGATCTTGAACGCGAGCGCGGGATCACGATTCTCAGCAAGAATTGCGCGATCACCTACCAGGCGCCGGGCGGCGAGAACTACAAGATCAACATCGTCGACACGCCCGGTCACGCCGATTTCGGCGGCGAGGTAGAGCGGGTACTGACGATGGCCGACGGGGCCCTGCTGCTGGTGGACGCGTTCGAGGGCCCCATGCCACAGACTCGCTTCGTGCTTCAGAAGGCCCTTGAGCACGGTCTGCGGCCGATCGTCGTCGTCAACAAGATCGACCGTGAGGACGCTCGCCCCCACGAGGTCGTGACCGAGGTGTTCGACCTGCTCGTCGATCTCCAGGCCGACGACGCGGCCCTGGATTTTCCCGTCGTATATGCGTCGGCCCGTGACGGCTGGGCAACGACCGACCCGAAAATCCCCACGGAAGATCTGCGGGTCCTGTTCGAAACGATCATCGATCATGTCCCCGAACCGCCAAACAATGTCGACGCCCCGCTGCAGATGCTTGTGACTTCACTGGAGTACTCCGATTACACCGGTCGCATCGGTGTCGGACGCATCGTGAACGGTCGCCTCCGGGAAGGCCAGGACGTCACGGTGTTCGACCGAGACGGGAACACCACGACACAACGCGCGCTGCACATCTACCAGTTCGAGGGATTGGATCGCCAGCGCTGCGAGGTCGCGGATGCCGGCGACATCTGCGCCGTCGTCGGACTTGACCCGATCAACATCGGCGACACGATCGCCTGCCCCGATCAGGCCCGCGCGCTGAAACCGGTCAAAATCGATGAGCCGACGATGACCCTGAACGTGCGCGTCAACGACGGTCCATTCTGCGGTCGCGAAGGACGGTTCGTGACGAACCGCCAGATCAGGGCCAGGCTCGATAAAGAACTGCAGAGCAATGTGGCCCTCCGTGTCGCGCCCGGGGCCACGGCCGATGAGTTTTGCCTGTCAGGTCGCGGGATCATGCATCTGGGCATTCTGTTGGAAAACATGCGCCGCGAAGGTTTCGAACTCTGTGCAGGCAAGCCCAAGGTTATCTTTCACGACGTCGACGGCCAGCGCCACGAGCCGATCGAAACGCTCGTGATCGACTGTCCGGCCGAGTGCCAAAGCGCTGTGATGGGACTGATCGGCGATCGCCGCGCGGAAATGGTGTCCATGGACGTCAAGGCCGGCTCCGACAGCTACGTGCACATGGAGTTCACCATCCCGTCACGCGGCCTGATCGGCCTCCGCAGCCGCATGATGACGGCCACGCAGGGGCGGGCCGTCATGCACCACAACGTGCTCGAATACGCGCTGATGCGCGGATCGATACCGCAGCGCCATCTCGGCGTCATGATCGCTACGGAAAGCGGTCAGGTGACGCCGTACGCTCTGGACGCCCTCTACGACCGGGGATTCTTCTTCGTAAAGCCGAGCGACCAGATTTACGAAGGTCAGATCGTCGGCGAGCATTGCAAGGACAACGACATCGAAGTGAACGTCACGCGCACCAAGAAGCTGACCAATGTCCGCACCTCGTCCAAGGACGACGCCGCCCGCGTGCGACCCGCACGGGAGATGTCGCTGGAAGCCTGCCTGGAATACATCCAGGACGATGAGCTGGTGGAGATCACGCCGCAGTCGTTCCGCATTCGCAAACGGTTGTTGCGCGAGGCAGATCGCCGTCGCGAGGCCAGACGAGGGGCCTGAAGAACCTCCCACATCACAGCCCACGACTTCGAGAAAATCTCTTGATGGGCATCTGCCTTGAAGTTAGATTGCCCGGGTCGGCGCCTCCCCGGTGGGAACCGTTGCGCTCGGCTCGTCATATTTCTGAAAGGAACGAACCATGAAGATCGGAAAACTGATTCTGATGGGTGTCGTCATCGCGGCCGTCGCCACGACCGCCACTGCCCTGAAGGTCATGAATGGCGACGGGGACAATGCCAGGGCAAAGTTCGAGAAGTTCAAGTCTCTCGCGGGCGAGTGGACGACCATGTCCAGTCACGGCGAGGGCGAAAAGCAGGAGTCGACGGCCCGCTACCACGTGACGGCCGGCGGCACCGCCGTCGTTGAAACGATCTTCATGGGCAGCCCGCACGAAATGGTGACCGTGTATCACATGGACGGTGACCAACTGGTCCTGACCCACTACTGCGTGCTTGGCAACCAGCCGAAGATGATCGCCCAACCCGGCGGCGACGCGTCGAAAGTGGCCTTCAAGTTCGCGGGCGGGTCGAACATCACGTCGAAGGACGCCCAGCACATGCACGACGCAAGCTCCGACTTCGTGGACAACGGCCACGTGGTGTCCACGTAGATCATGCACAAGGACGGCAAGGAGGGGCAAAAGGCCAATCTGGAAATGCGCCGCAAGAAGGAATGACGCCAGACTGACTATTCGCGCCATAGCTCGTGCAGCGCGGTGTGGACGGCTTGAATCGCGGTTGAATCCGGCGCGGTTTCCGGGGCGGCTTCGTCCTGCCTGGCGCCGTGCGATGTGATCCGATCCACGCGATGCAGCGCCGACTTTGGAATAAACCTTGTCGCCTGGGCATAGGTGTGCCGATCGGTGAGGCCCTTGCCGCGGTGGTAGTAACGCAATGGAAAGAAGATATTCAGGGTATCGCGAGCTCGCGTCATCGCGACATAGAGCAGGCGGCGTTCTTCATCGATTTCATCCTGGTCGCCGGTGGCCATGTCGCTGGGAATCATGCCGTCTGCGGCATGGACGATTGAAACCGCGTCCCATTCACATCCCTTCGCGGAATGGATCGTGCTCAGGATCAGATAATCCTCGTCGAGCAGCGGCGGCCCTGACAGATCCTGAGTCGACGAGGGTGGATCGAGCGCCAGATCCTCGAGAAAGCGTGTTCGCGACGTGTAGCCGCCGGCGATCTGCTCAAGCTGTTTCAGGTCGCGTTGTCGAACTGCGGCGTTGTCGTACTGGCGTTCGAGGACCGGCTCGTAGAACCGGCGGATGCGCTCGATCTGGGCCACGATCGATAGAGGGGCGTCCGACGCGCTGTCCGCGCCCACGCAATCTTCAACCGCCAACCTCAACGTGAAAAACTGCTCCTGCGCCGCGGGTGGCACCGGCGGCGGGCTGTGGATCAATCTCTTGAGGGGTGACGAGCCCGGCGCGCGATCCTCGGGGCCTGGTCCAGCTAGGCCGATTTCAAATGGATCGATCTCGTGTTGCTGCAACAGTTCATCCATCACGCGACGCGCGGTGGCCAGCCCGATACCCTCGATCAGCAGGAGGACGCGATACCAGCTGAGCTGGTCCGTCGAGTTCTCGAGAATTCGAAGGATGCAGATCATGTCCTTGACATGTGCGGCCTCCAGGAATTCCAGACCGCCATATTTCACGAACGGGATATTGCGCCGCGACAACTCAATCTCGAGATGGTCGCTGTGGTGGCTGGCGCGGAACAGGATGGCCTGGTTCTTCAGGGCAACGCCCTGTTCGAGCTGCTCCAGCACCCGATCGCAGACCTCCGCGCACTGCTCGGTCTCATCCACGCAGGTGATCAGGGCGGGCTTCTGCTCGCTGGGGCGCTTCGAGAACAGGTTCTTCGTAAAGCGTTTCGGGGCTTCGTCCATGACCGCGTTCGAGAGGTCGAGGATGGGCTGATTCGAACGGTAATTCTTCTCCATCTTGACGACAACCGTGCCTGGGTACTGGTTCGGAAAGTCAAGAATGTTATGAACCGTCGCAGCGCGGAACGAAAAGATCGCCTGCGCATCATCGCCGACGACCATGATGTTTTTTCGTATGCGGCACATGGCCTGGAGGATCTCGGCCTGCACAAGGTTCGTATCCTGGTATTCGTCAACGAGAATGTGATCAAACCGGTCGACGTCGGCATCGACCGCGCACAGCGCTTTTCAGTAAAGAAGAATGTCGTCGTAGTCGACGAGGTTCTGCACCTGATTACGGTGAGTGTAGGCCTCGAAGATCTCGCGGATGCCGTCGATCGCGTCGTGACACCATGGGAAGTGCTTCTGGAGCAGCAGCCCCAGCGGTGTACGGCTGGCGACACTGCGCGAGTAGATGGAGATCAGCGTGTCCTTGCGCGGAAATCGCTGCTTCGATTCGGACGAACCCAATTCGGCACGGATCAGGTTCATCAAGTCGGCGGCGTCGGCCTGATCCATGACCATGAACTGCGGCGACAGGCCCAGGGACTGACCGTAATGGCGCAGCAGACGGTTGGCGATGGCGTGAAACGTGCCATCCCACACCTTCCCGCCCGCCGTCGTACCCCCGGTGCTCGGCGTCGCGAGATGTTCGGCGCGGCGGAGCATCTCGGCCGCGGCCCGACGGGTGAAGGTCAGCAGCAGGATTCGATCGGGCCTCACGCCGCGTTCGATCAAGTGAGCGACGCGACAGGCAAGCGTCCTGGTCTTTCCGGTGCCGGCGCCGGCGATCACGAGCAGGGGACCGTCCCCGTAGCCAACCGCCTGGCTCTGTTGCGGGTTCAGTTCGGACATCCATATCGACGCCATTTGCACCATCCTACGAGGCAATGCCGGTTGATATCCGGTTGATAGGTTTTTGTTAGTATATCACAGCAAACGTCCCGGGTAAAAGGCCGTCACAAACCTGTTTCGCGCGGCAATAAGAACTTCATGGCGCTACTCTCGATCGCGAATCTTGGATTCTCCTACGGAGAGGTGCATATCCTCGACGGCGTCAACCTGACGCTCAACAGCGGCGATCACGTCGGTCTTGTCGGTCGCAACGGCACAGGCAAGTCGACGCTCATGAAGATCATCCTGGGGTCGCACGCGCTGAAACCGAATGCCGGCCAGGTGCAGCTCGCCCGCGGGGTGAGGGTCGGCTACCTGTCACAGGACGTCGACCTCACGGCGGACCTGACGCTGCGCGAGGAGGCCGGCCTCGCGTTCGCCGAACTGACCGAGCTGCATGCAAAGCTTGACGCGCTGACACACGCGATGGCCGACGCCGAAGGGGGGACCCTCGATCGACTGCTCAAAGATTATGAAAAAGTGGAACATCGCATGCAGGCCGCCGGTGGGTATGCGGTCGACCATCATATCGACGCGACGCTTCACGGTGTCGGGCTGACCGATCATTTCTTCGACGTCAAGGTCGGCGATCTGTCCGGCGGACAGAAGGGACGTCTGGCGCTCGCGAAGCTGTTGCTGTCGCAACCCGATATCCTCCTGCTCGACGAGCCGACGAATCACCTTGACATCGCCGCGCGACAGTGGCTGGAGGAATATCTCATGAGCTATCGCGGCGCCGTGATGCTCATCAGCCACGACCGCTGGCTCCTCAACCGGTCGGTGACCAAGATCTACGAACTCGAAGGCGGCCAGCTCATTGAGTATCCCGGCCATTACGAGAAGTACCGATCGCTGCGCCGCGAGCGGCACCAGGCCCAGCAGCGCGCGTTCGACAGGCAACAGACCAAAGTCCGCCACGAGCAGGAGTTCATCGACCGCTACCGGGCCGGACAACGAGCCAGACAGGCACAGGGCCGGCAGAAGAGACTCGAGCGTTACAAGGAAAGCGAACTGCTCGACAGGCCGATCGAACTGGACGCGATGAATCTGCACTTCACGGTCACTCACCGCGCCGGCGACCTCGTGCTCATCGCTGATTCGATCAGCAAGGGCTACGAGGGCAAGCCGCTGTTCCGCACGTTATCGCTCACGGTCAAACGCGGCCACCGGCTCGGCATCATCGGGCCGAACGGATCAGGCAAATCGACGCTCGTCCGATGCCTCCTGGGTGAAACCGAATGCGACGCCGGCCATACACGCCTGGGATCGCAGGTCAGCGTCGGCCACTACCGCCAGACGCACGAATATCTCGACCTGTCTGCGACGGTCGTCGACACCCTGCGCCGCGAGGTGGCAGGCGGCCTCGAGCAACCGGCGCGCGATCTGGCGGGCGCCTTTCTCTTCAGCGGAACGGAACAGGATAAGCCGTTGCACGACATGTCCGGCGGGGAGCGCAGCCGAGCCGTCCTCGCGGGTCTGGTTGCCGGCGGCCACAACGTGCTCGTGCTGGATGAGCCCACCAACCATCTGGATATCCCCAGCGCCGAGCGACTGGAAGAAGCATTGCGCCGATACGCGGCGCCACTGAAGGGGCGGGGTGAAAATGCCACTGGCGGCGGCACACTGGTCGTCATCACGCACGACCGAATGCTGTTGGACAACCTTGTGGACCAACTGTTGATATTCGACGGCCACGGCAACGTGCGCCATTTCTACGGCACGTACAGCGAATTCCTGGAGGCGCAGCGAGCGTCGCCACGAGTTGGTGTGGCCCAATCACCAAAGACGCAGGCGCCGGCGGTCGCCAAACCCACGCGCAAGTCGGGCGGGAACCGCGAAGGCGCCGGGAAACCTCAGCAGCATCGATTCAGCAAACTGACCACCGCGAAGATCGAAGCGAAGATCATCGATCTGGAACAGCAGCTTGCCGACGTCGACCGGCAACTCGCGGTCGGCGACGTCTGCCGCGACGCGTCGCGCGTGCGGCAGCTGGTGTCCAAGCGTGAAGAACTTGCCGGGACACTCGAGCCCCTGGAACAGGAATGGCTGCGCCGATCCGAAGCGGCCGAATGAGGTTGCGTCACTTGGATCTATCGATGCTTTTTGGAAGGGCCGGTGGTGGGACGCCGCGGGCCAGGCGCAGACCGTTGAACCGAAGTCGCCGATTCGGCCGTTCGGCGTGGCGCAGCGCCGGGTCGAGGCCTGCCGACGGATCTGCGTAACTGCCTCCGCGGACGACGCGCAGACCCGCTTGCCCGTTCGACTCGCGGCCGTCGTTGCGGTCATAAACGTACGGCCGCCACATGCTTGAACACCATTCGCCGACGTTGCCCTGCATGTCGAGAAAGCCCCACCGGTTCGGACGCCGCGTGCCCACCGGTCGCGGCGCGTACGCTTCGAGTTCCAGAAACTCACTTTCCGGTTCGGCGTTCCGCAACGAATTGGCGCGGTACCAGGACGATGCACCAATATCGTTCGGTCGAAACGCCTGGTTGGCGCCGGAACGGCAGGCGTACTCCCACTGCGCCTCGGTGGGCAAGCGGAAACCGCCACCGGCCACGCGGTCGTTCAACCTGCTGATGAACTGCATGCAATCGTCCCACGAGACGCGTTCAACGGGGAGCGTCTTGGATTCGGGGAACGACTCGCCCTGGTGGCCCGCCGGATTCGTATCCATCACGGCCCGCCATTGAGCCTGTGTCACTTCGGACCGGCCGAGATAGAACGGCTCCACGCGCACCGTGTGCACCGGCTGCGAATCGGCCAACGCGTTGGAACCTATGTCGAACTCCCCTGGCGGCACCATCCCCATCTTGATGTCGAACCCCACGACCTCGACGTCACGGGGCAAGCCGGTCGCCGACTCGACCTTGTCGCCGACGATTCGGAACCCCGGCATGGCGGGATCGATCCGTCGACGGCACATGTTCCACTGCATCCGGGCGCGGCGGTCGTCGGGAATCAATTTCAGCGCCGACTGGAACGCGGCGTGTGCGGACGTCCACTGCTGGTTTTCGACGTGCTGGCGGCCCCTGGCCATGTGCGCCTTGAATCCGTCCCAGCGCTGCAGGATGTCATTCGTGTGATCGCTGTCGGCGGCGCGAGGCTGAGTCGGGTGGACGAGTGCGTGAACGTGATGGCACTGCTGGCACGTCTGTAACTGTTTCGATTCGGGGCAGCCGCTTTGGTGGCACGTCAAACAGAGTTGACCCGCGATGTCGGCGCCGCGAGGAAGGCGTTGCGGCTTGATCTCGTTGCGTTCATTGGCCACGTGGCCCTCGCTGCGGCCGTGACAACTCTGGCACGTCGTGGCTGCCTGGCGATGGCCGGAGATCCCCCACTCCAGCACCGACACGATGTGGCAGCGGACACACACCCCGGCTTCTTTGAATTCCTTCTGACCGGAGTCCGGTGCGGGCGCGGCCTCATCCTGTGGAGGCTGTTCGGCCGCCACCAGATTCGCGAACACAATCAGAATCGCCAGGCCGAATGAAAACAAATGGGATGTCAGGTGTGGTTTCCCAGCGCCGCCCACAGGGTGCTTCGCACAATCGGTACCTGACACCTTCTGCTCCCGTCAGGTGCGCCAGCACCGATCGAGCCAACGGTAATGGCTCGGCAGCCAACCGGGGCCGCGAGCACGACTCAGATCCTGTGCCGCGGCCAACACATTGAGCTCCGTATGACTCAAGCGGTGGCTCAATTCCAGATGTCGCGATATCGCGTCGTAGTTGTCGTCCAGTTCCTGCTCCTGGAACATGCCGGGCATGGCGCTGGTGATAAACGGCTTTGAATAGACGAACCGCAGAGCCGCCTGGCAGAGCGACTCGCCGGGAATACGGTTCAGGCTACGGGTCAGTTTCTCCACGACGGCAGGATGGACCGGCCGATTCCCTCGCTTATAGAGGCGGACGCGCGGATCCTCGGGCGTTGATCCGGGCCGGGCCATCGGGTCCAGCTTCGCGATCGAGCCCGCCGCAAGCGGCTTGATCGCGATCAGCCCCACACCCTGCTCAATGGCCTTGGGCAGAAACTCGCTGTAGTCGGCGCGGGCGTGGATGAAGTTGTACGGGAACATGATGAAGTCGAGCCCTTCAAGTTCCTTGAGACAACTGACCATCTTGCGTTCGTCGTGCAACGAAACGCCGATGGCGCGCACCTTGCCCATTCGCTTGGCCCGGCGTATGGCGTCCCAGTCTTCGAACGTTTTCTCGTCGATGTCCGGGCCCGGGTTCAGAGCGATACGATACAGATCGACGTGGCCGAACAGACCGGCCGCGGCGTCAATGTGGCGCCCCGCGAACTGCGAAAACTGGCGGCAGATCGACACGAGCACTTTGTCGCGCCGGCCGCGCACCGTCTGCGCCATCGGCTGCCACTGCCCTGCGTTTTCGTAGACATCGACCATGTTGACGCCGCGGTCGAACGCTTTGGCAATGTGTCGGTCGCGCAGCGCCTGGCCGTCTTCGTTAAGCGCCGTGCCGCGCTCCGCGGCGACGCGGTAGGCGGGGTTCGTGTGGGATCCGAACGACAGGGTCGAAACGAACAGGTCCGTCTGACCCAGGCGCCGATAGAGCATCCCGCCGCGGCGAAACTCCCGGAACGGCGGTTGCGTGGCCGCGGCGACACCTCCCGCGCCGCCGAGCCCACCGGCCAGAACCATCGCGGTCGACCGCTGGAGAAAATCTCGGCGAGAAATGGGCGGGTTCACCATATCCATTTAGCTCTGACCCAGCGGCTGCCAGAGGCCGATGGTGTTGTCTTCGGTGTCTTTGACCTGTGCGTAGATGCCCATGTCGCCAATCTGCATCGTGCCCATGACGACCGACCCGCCCGCGGCCTCGACGTCCTTGGCGCGCTGCTCACACGATTCGGCTTCGATCACGACGACCGGCGAGTTGACGCCATGGTCACCGCGCTCGTACATGCCGCCGTTGACGCCGCCGGCTTCCTTAGGACAGTTCTAATCGTCAACCGGTGTGGTGATGACGAACGAGTACGGCATTCCCGGCACATCGTTGATCTGCCAGCCGAAAACATCCGTGTAGAACTTTCCGGCCCGCGTCTTATCCGAAAAGGGAATATCAAAGTGACATACACGGTCCATGATGCGCCTCCTCTGCAACAAAGTTGAAGGATTCCGGTGTTCTCACCGGCTGAACATCCATGATGTTACTCGTGATAACCCTGAACGACCAGGATGCATGGGCCGCCGGCGATCACATTCATGCCATGGCCCGCGGCGCTCTCGACCGCCGCGGCGCTTTCCGCACCCGGTTGCATCCAGATGTGCCTGATGCCCAGCGTCGCCGCCTGCTCCACGACCTGCTCGGTGACGTTCGGCGGCGTCACCACGCTGATGCCGTGCACCGGCTCCGGCAGGGAGGCCAGGTCCGGGTATGACTTGCGGCCTTCCACTTCGTCGGCATGGAGATTGACCGGGTGAACCTTTCTGCCGTTCTGAACGTACACACGCAGTACCTTGTTCCCATATTTGGATCGATCGCGCGACGCGCCGACCACCGCGAAGGTTTCGCCATCGAGGAAATCGTTGATCTGCTTATCCATCAGTCGTGCGATCGATCCCGGATGAGAGATCCTTGTCCATCCGCACATACAATACCGCCCGCATGCCTACCGACAATGCGGCAAGCGGCCACACACTGGGATGATCGCACAATGAAGCTCACTCGCCGCCATTTCATTCGGGCCGCCGCCGCCGCTCTGGCCAGCGCGTCCGCCACCGCCCATATCGCATCATACGAGATTCAGCTTGAGCAGGCGGATCACGCCGGTTATGGTTTGCGATAGAGAACTTGTCACCCACCGGAGTGTTTACCATGGGATCATCAAGAAGCATCAGTACGACCGACGGCGTCAACATGCTGCCCGGCATCAAGCGCCGGACACTGGCCTACAACGACGACGTCATGCTCTGCCTGTTTGAATTGGAAAAAGGCGCCAAGATCCCGTTGCACGATCACCCGCCCAGCCAGATCGGCTACGTCATCAGCGGTCACGTGCGCTTCATCGGCGCGACCGATGCCGACGGGTTCGAAGCCAAGGCCGGGGACTCATACGTCATCGACCCGAACGTCCCGCACGGCGGCGAAGCCCTGGAGTCGAGCGTGTTCGTGGAGGTGTTCAGTCCGTCGCGGGCCGAGTACAGGGATTTCTGAGAATATCCGCAGGCAGCCGAACTTTTTGACAGGATTCACAGGATCTCTACGGAGATCTACAGGATCCGATCGGTGGTGCGCTGTTGATGTTGCTGGCGCGTAGGCGCACAACTTTTTCTTGACAGGATTTACAGGATTTACAGGATCGGATTGGGTGTGGGGTTGTCTACCGACGGGCGTCGATCTGAAAGACACAATCCCAACATCCTGTCTATCCTGTTAATCCTGTCAAATCCCAAAATGGGCTCCTCATGGAACGGTGGCGTACAGATTTTCCAGGATCAGATTGGAATAATCACCGAATGCTCTCAGGCGCGCCTATCGTGAATCAACACGAGATCCAATCCTGTAGATCTGCCGGATCCATCCTGTTGATCCTGTCAACTCCCCTCCCCCCTCAGTACCTTCGCTAGACAACGCCAGCGCTTCCCGTCGCGATCGGTTCACTGACGAAGTCTCGCGGATCCGTGACCTCGCCCGTCAGTGCGCTGGCCGCGACGGTCAGAGGTGACGCGAGGTAGACGCCGGCTTCCTTGTGGCCCATGCGCCCGGGAAAGTTGCGATTGGTCGTGCTGATGCAGTTGATCGGCTCGTTGAGCCGTCCGAAGGTGTCCTTCGGGCCGCCCAGGCAAGCGGCGCAGCTCGAGGCGGCAAGGCGGCAGCCGGCATCTTCGAGTATCTCGTAGATCGATTTCTCGCCGGCCTGCTTCGGATTACCGTGAACATTCAGGCGCAGCATGTCGGCGTGCACCTCGGTCGATCCCGGCACGACGAAGGTTGGCAGCTTGACCTGTTTGCCGTTCAGGATCGACGCGACAAAGATCATGTCGGTAATCTTGCCGCCGGTGCAACTGCCCACGTAGGCGCGATCGAGCTTCACGTTGCGGCAGTTGTGGGCCGTGTCCGTGTTGTCCGGACTGTGCGGCTTTGCGATCAGCGGTTCCAGCGTGTTCAGATCCCACTCGTGGACGCTGACATATTCGGCATCGGAGTCCTCTTCATGAACCGTCCACTGAGGAACGTTTGATCGGTGCTTGACATAGGAGAGTGTCTTCTCGTCCACATCGCAGACGCCGTTCTTGCCGCCGGCCTCGATGACCATGTTGGTCAGCGTCATGCGGTCCTCGAGGGACAGCGACCGCACGCCGTCGCCGGTGAAATACATCGAACGGTAAGTGCCCCCGCTGACGGTGATCTCGCCGATGACGGCCAGGATCAGGTCCTTCGCGGTCAGGTAGGGAGGAATCCGACCGTGAAAGACGAACTTTATGGTCTGCGGCACCTTGAGCCAGGTCTTGCCCGTTCCCAGAGTAAAGGCGGCGTCGGTGTTCCCCACGCCGGTGGCGAACTGGCCGAAGGCACCGGTCGTGCAGGTGTGACTGTCGGTGCCGAGCAGAATCTCACCGGGACGGATGTGACCTTCCTCGGGCAACGCCTTGTGGCATACGCCTTTGTAGGTCGTCCGCGTCGGGTCTTTGTAGGGGTTCGGCATTCCCTCGCCGCGAATGAAATCGGGATCGTAGTAATACTTGAGGCCCTGTTCCTTGACGAAATCGCGCAGGATCTGAACGTTGCGGTGGCACTTCTGATCGGCCGTAAAAATGTAGTGGTCAGGGATGATGACGACGCGGTCCGGATCCCAGACCCGCGCCGGCTTGTCGGGGCGGCCGAACTGTTCCTTGAAGATGCCGATGGTGCCCGGGCCGCACACGTCATGGGTCATCAGAACATCGACGTCGACCCAGACATTGTCACCCGGCTTAACCTCGCGGCGGCCCGAGTGCGCCGCGAGGATCTTCTCCGTCATGGTCATGGGTCTGGGCATGGCCGCTTCCCATCGGCGCCGCATTTTCGCGCCTTGATGAATCCAACTCATTTCAATCGCCACGAACCCTCAGGGAGGTCGCGGCATTGATTCGACGAATTGTAGCCGCCCCGTGTCACCGACACCACACAGAACAACATCGCAATCCGACACTTTATAACGTATCGGACCTTCCTCGTGGTTGGAACTGTTGGCCTCGAAACGCGGCGTCTACGCCGATCGATGCTTTGATGATTTCTACGAACTTCCGTATCATCTACGGCATGATCAAGGGGTTACATCTTTACCTCATCGCACCGGGGCTGGCGATTCTGGCCACCGGCTGCATCAGTCCGCTCGACCGGACGCTGGAGCAAACGCTGGGCGATCAAGTAAAGGCGTCGCAGCGGACGTACCGGGATGCTGCCGCCAGCAGCCCGATGGTCGAGGTGGAGCGAAGGCCGTCCGAAGTTGAAATGAAGCTGACGCCCGATCGCCGCGCCGAGCTCGATCGGATCGGCGGCCCCATGGCATACGAAAACAAGGAACTCGATCTCGGCAGCGATCTGATGGGGGGCACCTCGGTCAAGACCATGAAACTGTCGCTGCGCGAGGCCGTGCAGATGGCGGCCCGCAACAATCTGGACGTGCAGATCGCGCAAATCCAGCCGGCAATCCGGGTGGCGGAGATCACTCAAGCCGAAGCCGCGTTTGACGCGATTTATTTTGCGGACTTCGACTTTCAGAAGCTGGATACACCCTTGCCGCCGACCAGCTTCGGACTTGGGAACTTCGGCACGGTGCAGCAGGATGAGCGCACGTTCACCACCGGGATCCGCAAACCCCTGACGACCGGCGGCCAGGTCACCCTCTCGACGCTGATGGAACGGAGCAACCGCAATCCCTCCTTCTTCGTGGTGAACACGCACTACAACGCCAACATTCTGCTGAGCCTGACCCAGCCGCTGCTGCGCGGCTTCGGCGAGGACGTGAATCGGGCCCAGATTCTCCTGAGCCAGAATGCAAAGGTCGCCGATCTGGAGGCATTTCGCACCGAGCTGCTGCGGGTGCTCTCCGCGACCGAGTTGGCCTACTGGAATCTGGTCCTGGCGCGCTACTCCCTTCTATTCCAGCAGCGGCTCTTAGAGCGCACGATCATCGAGCGGGACAAGATCGAAAACCGCCTGATCATTGACGCAACGCCCGTCGAGTTCACCCAGGCCAACAGCGTGGTTCAGTCGGTGCGGGCGGACGTCATTCGTGCCGAAAACCAGGTGCGCCGCCGCTCGGACGAGCTGAAACGTCAGATCAATTCACCCGATTTGAACGTGGCCGATGAGACGCTGCTTGTTCCGATCGAGACACCGACCGATCTGCCAATCAAATACAACCTTCTCGACGCGATCACCACGGCGCTGCAACGCCGCCCCGAAATCAAGCGGGCACTACTGAACATCAATGATGCGTCGATACGACAGCGCGTCGCCGACAATGCTCTGCTGCCGCAGCTCGATGTGTCCGCGACGATGATTTACAGCGGGTTCGGCACGAACGTCGGCGCCGCGCAGGACTTAGCCGACGAGGGCGACTTCATCGACTATCTGCTGAGCCTTCAGTTCGAGGTGCCGATCGGTAACCGCGGACCGCGGGGCCTCTTCCGCCAGCGACAGCTTGAGCGCACGCAAAGCGTCCTTGTGTACCAGAACATTGCCCAACAGGTCGTGCTCGACGTCAAGATCGCGCTTCGCATCGTGATCGATGCGTTCAAGCTCATCAATGCCGAACGCGGATCGCGTCTGGCCGCGGCCGACAACCTGCGCGCCCTGGACGAGCGTGAAAAGGCCGGCGAGTCCCAGACGCCCGACTTCATCGACCGACGACTACGCAGCCTTCAGACGCTGGCGAACACCGAAATCAGCGAGATCCAGAGCCTGACGACCTACCAGATCGCCATCGCCCAGCTCTACCAGGCCATGGGCACGCTGCTGGAGCGCAACGGAATCGAGTTCTCGCACGATCCGGTGCGTGAGTGACCGAGCCCATCACGGGTCGCCGATCGCTTCCTGAATCCTCTGCCACATCCGACGTGCGGCATGGCCACGATGGCTGATGCGATTCTTCTGCCCGGCCGAGAGTTCGGCCGTGGTCGTGCCCGATCCGGGCAGCACGAACAGCGGATCGTAACCGAAGCCGTTGGCGCCGCGGCCCCGGGGATTGTCGATGCCGAAACCGTCGTCGCCGGGGCCCAGGATGCGACCTTCAAGCGTGCCGATGGCGCGGGCAAGGAGGACGACTTCTCGTGGCACACTGGGTTTCCGATCGTCTTCCGACGCACGCCCCGGGCCACACACCACCATGGCACAGACGAATCGGGCCGTGCGTTGCTCCGCGGGAAGGTCGCCGAGATTCTTCAGCAGCAGCGCGTTGTTGGCCTCGTCCACGACACTCCGCGCACCTGTGACGCTCGCGTAACGGGCGCTGAGGACGCCGGGCTTGCCGTCCAGCGCGTCCACGACCAGTCCGCTGTCATCCGCCAGGCACAGGTGACCGCTGCGGCGCGCGTAGTACGCGGCTTTCAACTCGGCATTGGCCTCGAACGTATCGCCATCCTCGATCGGTTCCGGAATCGTTTCCTCCAGATCGCGCAGGTTGATCAGCTCGAGGTCCTCGGCCACAGCGCCGCGGCGGCAGGCACCGTCATCGGTCGCCGCCTGCGACCGCAGCGCGGCGAACACATCGGTGATCTCACCAGATTTGTGCGGGTTGGAGGTGGCCAGAAGAATCTTCACGGCCACCAGCGTATTAGAGCCCCTGCCAGAATGGTATCTGGCTTCGGCCGGCTGCGGCGGCGCCTGGCTTCGTCGGCCTGCATCGGAGGCCCATAGGAGGGCCGCCTGCTTCGGCCTCCTTGTCAGGCTTGTCCTCGCTCGCCCTCGAGCCCACGATCCCATTCTGGCAGGGACTCTATGATATCCACGACGATGCCGACCTCCGCCGTGCCGCAAGACCGCCGGGACACCGATGGCCACGATGGCAAGCCGATCGACCTTGCCGGGGCGCGGCTGCATTTCGTCGGCATCGGCGGTTGCGGCATGTCAGGCCTGGCGCGAATCGTCCGGGAAGCCGGCGCCGCATGCAGCGGCACGGACATGGCCGGCAGCGACATCATCGACGATCTTCGCGTGGACGGCATCGAGGTCACGCTGAGCCAGACGGCCGGCGAGGTGCCGTCGCACTGCGACATGATGGTGATTTCCGCCGCGATCGGTCCGGATCATCCACAGGTGTGCGAGGCGCAACGCCGCGGCATCGAGGTGCTTAAGTATTCCCAACTGCTCGGCCGCCTGATGATTGGTCGCAACGGAGTCGCCGTCGCCGGCACTCACGGCAAGTCGACGACGACCAGTCTTCTGAGCCACGTTCTGATCGAGGCCGGTCTCGACCCTACGTTTATTGTCGGGGCAACCTGCCGCCAGATCGGCGGCGGATGCCGCGTCGGCGGCGCCGACCGGCCGCTCATTGCCGAGGCGTGCGAATTCGACCGATCCTTTCACAACTTGCATCCGACACACGCGGTGATCCTCAACGTCGAGGAGGACCACCTCGATGTCTACAGGAACCTGGACGAGATCGTCGAAAGTTTCGCTGTCTTTGCCCGCAGTTTGCCGTCCCATGGGACGCTGCTCATCCAGCACGAGTTGCCCCACAGGGTCGCGATCAGCGACGAGCTGCCCTGCGTAGTCGAAACGATCGGATTCGACCCGCAGGCGCAATGGCGTGTCGAAGTCGTCGCATGCACGGACGCCGATCCGGCCGAATTCGACGTTCGCGCCACGACGTTCGAAGTGTGTCTGCATCACCGCGGCCAACGCGTTGCCAGGTGGATCAACCCGATGCCGGGTGAGCACATGGCCTACGACGCGGCCGTTGCCGCCGTCATGGCGCACCGCCTGGGTGCATCGTGGGCCGACGTGGAGTCGGCGATCAGTTCATTCCAGGGCCTTGACCGCCGCATGCAGACCGTTGGCGTGCGCAGGGTGGGCGATGAAGACGCGGTCGAGCCCGGCGATCCGGCCGTCACGGTCATCGACGACTACGGCCACCACCCGACCGAAATAGACGCCACCCTTCGTGCCCTGCGGCGCCACTTCGACCCGGATCGGCTGATCTGCGTGTTCCAGCCGCATCAGCACAGCCGAACGAGATTTCTCATGGAACAGTTCGCCGTGAGCTTCTCGGTCGCCGACATCGTCATCGTGCCGCACATCTACTTCGTCCGCGACAGCGAGCAAGAGCGTCACTCCGTGCGCGCCGCCGATCTCGTCGACCGCCTGCGTAAGCAGGGTGTTCAAGCGATGCACCTCTACCCGTTCGGCGCGATCGTCGAACAGCTCGAACTGATCGTCCGCGACGGCGACCTGCTCGTCACCATGGGCGCCGGCGACGTCTGGAAAATCGCGCGCGACTTCCTCGCCGCGGATGGCTGATGCGGAAGAGGCGGAAGGGGGAGCGCCACAGAGGTCACAGACAGAGAATCGTTGGCGGACAATAGCCGCGATTCTTCAAGATAAGCGTGTGACCGATGACCTTTCGACATCTCTTCCCCTGGGTGACCATCCTTGGTCATCTACAGTTTCCATTCATTACGGCGCTGGCCATGCGTATTACGCTGGTGGGACGATGTGGGAACACCAGTCCGACGGATACAGCTTTTGGCAGAACTACTTCAGTGATCTCGGCAGGACGGCGTCATGGTCGGGCCACGGCAACCCGGTTGCATCGATCCCCTTCAATGTATCCATAGGTCTGCTCGGCCTGTCGCAAATCCCCTGCTTTCTCTGCTGGAACATGCTGGCTCCAGGCTCGATGAAATTGCTCAGGGCGTCTACCGTTCTTGGTGTGCTGTCTGCACTGGGTATCGTCGGCGTCGGTCTGACGCCTGTCGATACGCTGCCGGTGGGACACACGGTCGCAGTGTCGATCTGGCTCGTGGCGCTTGTTCCGGCCCTCGGTCTTTACAGCGTTGCAGCTCTTCTGTCTGGGCGAAGAGCCTACTGGCGGTTTGTCCTCACCATCCTTCTCGCAGCACTTGCCTCGGTGCACATTCTGCAAGCCATGCAGCCACACACCACGGCCATGGTTGGTACGCAAAAGGTACTGGTCTACTACATCGTCGCATGGTTCGCGGCAACTGGTACCGAAATGCACCTGCGAACCAGGAGAGTGTCAGTTGGATGACAAGAATTCGCCGCATCACCCCGGCTGATCCAGGCCGAATTGCTTGATTTTCTTGTACAGCGTCGTGCGGTTGATGCCGAGTTGGCGGGCCGTGACCTGTCGGTTCCAGTCGTTTGCTTCCAGGGCGGCACGCAGGATCTGTCGTTCGGGGTCGCGCATCGCCTCGACCAGGGGCATGGGGGTCCATCCGTCTTGAATCGAAGGATTGCACGAGACGGTGCCTGCCGTGGCTCCGGTGGCCTTGCCGGCTGAACCGTTAGCGTTCTGCACGGTGTCGGGCAAGTCCGGCAGGTCGATCACCGGACGACGGCTGAGCACGACCGATCGCTCGATGGCGTTCTCCAGCTCGCGCACGTTGCCGGGCCACGGGTACCGACGCAGCGCGGCCTGGGCCTCATCGGTGAACCCCGTGATCGTCTTGCTCGCCTCCTTACAATATCTGCCCAGGAAGTGGTCGGCCAGCATCGGGATGTCACCCACGCGGTCGCGCAGGGGCGGCAGATTGATGTTGACCACGTTGATCCGGTAATAGAGGTCTTCACGGAAAATGCCCGCTTCGACCAGTTCCTTGAGCGATTGGTTCGTCGCCAGAACGAACCGCACATCGACCGTCACCGTATCCGTCGAGCCCACGGGCTCGAATTGTTTCTCCTGAAGAACACGAAGCAGCTTCAATTGAAGCGTCGGCGTGGCGCTGTTGATTTCGTCGATGAAGAGGGTGCCGCCGTTTGCGGCGAGGATCCGACCGGTCTTGTCGGCCACGGCACCGGTAAACGCACCCTTCACGTGACCAAACAGCTCGCTTTCGAGGAGCGTTTCGGGAATCGAGCCGCAGCTGAACGTGACGAACGGTCCGACGGTCCGCGTGCTGAGCGTGTGCACCGCCCGCGCCGCCACCGTCTTGCCCGTGCCGCTCTCACCGTTGATCACCACGGTGGTCTTGCTGGGCGCGACGGCCTCGATCATCTCGTACATCTTCTGCATGCGGTAGTCGGTGCCGACCATGTTGCCCAGACCGAATCGCTCACTGAGCTGGTGACGCAACGTCTGGTTCTCGGCCAGCAGTGCGTGTTGCTGGATGGCCTTGCCCACCGAGATTCGAAGCTCGTCGTCCACAACGGGTTTTGTCAGGTAGTCCACGGCGCCCAGCTTGACGGTTTCCACGGCCGATTCGATCTTGCCATACCCGGTGATGATGATGACCGCCACCGACGGATGCTTCTTGCGGACCACGCGGAGCAACTCCAGACCGCCGCACCTCGGCATGTTCATGTCGGCGATGATCAGGCCGAAGCGAGCCGACCCGTTCGACGCGGCCACGGCCGATTCGACCGGCCGCTCGGCCGATGCGTGACCGGACTGGGCATCGAGCATCAGAACCGCTTCGTTGCCGTCACCCGCCGTCGCCGTGACGTACCCTTCGCGGCTGAGGAACTCGCTGATGCTGTCCGCCACGATCGGATCATCATCCACGATCAGGACGCGCGGCGCCCCATTGGTGTTGCTTTTAGAAGACATTGTCAGCGCCTTTATCGGCGCGCCTGTAGATTGCCTTGAGGGTCATGTCGCAACGAGTCAACATCGCCCGTCGCAGTAGTTGTCGCGTCGGGTCATCATTCCGTCGCCGGGGGGCGATGGTTGTCAGGCGTGTGTCGTGATCGCGGCGCTAGCCCGCATTTCTCACCAGTTTCACCACCCAGCGGGCGGCTTCGCTCGCTGGCTTCGTCCTCTGTCCGATCCGTCCTCGACGTAGTATTCAGCTACGCCTGCGGAGGATCGCGTGTGCATCCAAGCCAGCGAGCGAACCAGCCGTGCTGGTGCGCGCAATGTCACCGGCCGAGCATCAAAGGCCCCACCGCAAGTCTCAACACCGCCGGTCGTTACACCACCGAGCGGCGAAACTGATGAGAAATTCGGGCTAGGAGGCGCGCCTCAGGCGGCCATGGTGGGGTCGTCGTCAGTCTTTCTTCTGTTGCTGGATTCCGTCGCTTGCTCATCGCTCGCGACGGCGGTCGTCGTCCATTTGACCGTATCCCAGAAGCCGTGATCATCCTCCTGGGGCAGACAGACTCGAAAACGGTGGATGCTGCACGTCGCGAGCTTCTTCAGGGCCTTGTCGAACACCTGCCTGGAAAGATCCTTGTCGCGATGCGTCGGGTGAACCACCAGCGTGATCGTGCATCCGGAATCGCCCTCGCGATGACACAGCACCGCCGCCACAATGCCGCCGTCCTCACGGGCCGCAATGCTCAGGCCGCGATGTTCCTGAAGAAACCGGGTGAGAGAAGAAGCGGATTCGAAGGGTATCGGGCCTGCATCCTCGAGCGACTGCCACAGTTCGGCCAGCGCGTCGTAGTCGTCGGAACGCAGCTCACTGATTTCGATCGCCATGGGAGGGGGTCCTATTGGCACCGCCGCCCGAACTTATCGGCAGTTTGGCACGGCCTATTTAGAGCGACTGTGTCGCTCAGGGCGAAAGTCAGTTGAAAGAGCAGAAAGGCGGAAGATCAGGAAATAAGGAAAGCAGAGGAGCGGAGACTAAATGTGCGCCATTTCCGATTTCTTGCTCTCTTGCTTCTCCGCTATTCTGCTCTCTTCCTCTCCTGCCGCAGACTTGCGACTCTTACGCCACTCCCAGCGCTAACGCATCCCGACCACTCAACATCCCCCCGTCGCCGCGCAGCCGCACCGTCCCGTCGCGTTTCCAGGACCGCTCGCAGCGCGGTTCGCGCCGCAGGTCGACGACCCGGGGCTCGTCGCCCTGATCGGGGACGAACTCGACACGGCTGATTCCGCACAGGTCGGCCAGATCGACGGGGTCGAACGCGGACAGCGGCGTGCCGCCGACCGGGATGTTCAGCGCCAGGTCGAGGGGGTTGTCGATGCCCATTTTCTGGCGCGCGGCTTCGATCGTTTTCATCCATTTCTCCCGACGGGCCATGACGTCCGGCCAGTCGTCGCTGCGCGACACGCCCTGCGGCTGCGGCCATATTTCCACATGGACTGTTGTGGCGCCGTCGCCGTGCAGAGCCTGCCACGACTCGTCGGCGGTGTGGGGAAGGATCGGCGCGATCAGACGGATGAGGGTGTCGGCGATGTCCCACATCGCGGTCTGCGTGCGTCTTCGCCGTGGGCCGTCCTCCGGATCACAGTAGAGCCGGTCCTTGACGGCGCTGAGATAAACCGCCGACATCGTCTGATTGCAGAATTCAAACAGCGCTTCGTGCACGCGCCGGAATCGAAACGATTCGTAGGCGGCGCAGGTCTGCGTCAGCAGATCCGCAAGCTCGCCAAGGGCCCAGGCGTCAATGCTCGTGGCGTCGGATTCGGTAAAGTCGACCCGATGCGACGACGCGTCGAAATCGGCCAGGTTGCTCAGAAGGTACCGGATCGTGTTGCGGACCTTGCGATATTCTTCACCGGCCAACTTGAAAAACTCGTGATCCACCTTGATGTCGTTGTCGGTATTCAGGGAACTGACCCACCAGCGGCAGATGTCTGCGCCGAACTCCTTGAGAAGGTCTTCCACCTCCAGAGTGTTGCCCAGGCTCTTGGACATCTTGCGGCCGTCCTTATCGACGATAAAGCCGTGGGTGAGCACCGCCTTGAACGGCGGCACCGCCTCCGCGCCCAGTGCGGGCAACAGTGAATGCTGGAACCAGCCCCGGTGCTGGTCGGAGCCTTCCAGGTAGAGATCCGCGGGGAAATCGCCCTGCATTCGCCGCAGCGCCGCACTCCACGACGATCCGGATTCGAACCAGACGTCGAAGATGTCGGACGATTTGGTCAGGACGGAACCCGCCGTCCAGGACGGCGCATCCGGATCGGATGCCAGATCGTAGTCCGCAAGAAGATCCGCGGGTTCCGCGGTGAACCAGTAGTTCGAGCCGTGTTCGCCGACCTTCCGGGCCACGGCACGCACCGACGCCGCCGTGAGCAGCGGCTCATTCGACTCGTTGAAGAACGCGGGGATGGGCAGACCCCAGGCACGCTGGCGCGACATGCACCAGTCGGGCCGCGATTCGAGCATGCCGCGCATGCGATTGCGCCCCCACTTGGGAACAAACGCGATGTCCTTCTCCGTGACGCGTAGCGCCGACGCCACCAGCGATTCGTCACCACGGTCCCCTGGCCGATCCACACTTAAGAACCACTGTTCGGTGGCCCGGAAGATCACCGGCGACTTGCCGCGCCAGTCGTGCGGATAGCTGTGTACGATCTGCTGGTCACGAAAAAGATGGTCCGACTGGCGCAAGCGATCGACGATCGCCGGGTTGGCCTCCCAGATCGATCGGCCCCGCAGCCACTGCGACACGGTATCGTCGAACGTGCCGTCCGGGCGAACCGGGCAATAGATATCCAGGTCGTGCGCCCGGCCGGTGTGGTAATCGTCCGTCCCGTGACCGGGCGCGGTATGAACCAGTCCCGTGCCGTCGTCGAGCGTCACGTAAGGCGCCGTGACGACGATCCCCACGCGGTCGATGAACGGGTGACGATAAACGGCGCCGCTTGCGGCCAACTCGGCGCCCGTGCAGGAGCCGAGCGTTTCGATCGCCGTCGCGCCGCCATCGCGAAGCACCGTTGGCCCAAGCGCCTCGGCGAGCACGGCACAACGAGTCTGACCGTCCGATTCGAATCGGTACAGGACGTACCGCGATTTCGCCGCCACGGCCACCGCCATGTTTGCCGGAAGCGTCCATGGCGTCGTGGTCCAGATCATCAGGGCAACGTCGCCGCTCCCCGGACTGTTCAATGACGCCGGCAGCCTGGCGGCATCCTCGACGTCGAACCGTACCATCACGCTGGTATCTTCGCGGTCGTCGTACTCCAACTCGGCCTCGGCCAGCGCCGTGCGATTTTCGATCGACCAGTGCACGGGCTTGAGGTCGCGGTAGACCAGCCCCTGGCCCACCAGTTCGGCGAACACTTCCAGGACGGACGCTTCGTACGCGCTGTCCATGGTGAGGTAGGGGTTGCCGTAATCGGCCAGGGTCATCAGCCTCTGCATCTGCCGGCTCTGGATCTTGATGTACTTCTCGGCGTCGTCATGGCAGCGCTTGCGGATCTGCATCGCCTCGAGACCCGCGGCCCGGGACCCCAGCTTCTGAAGCACCTTGTGCTCGATCGGCAGACCGTGGCAGTCCCAACCGGGAATGTACGGGCAGTCGTACCCGGCCATCGTCTTGCTGCGCACCACCAGATCCTTGAGCACTTTGTTGAGCAGGTGACCGAGATGGATTGGACCGTTGGCGTAGGGCGGTCCGTCGTGAAAGGCATAGCGCCCCTTCGGGTGGTGACGACGGCGAAGCTGTTCGTACAGATTCTGCTCATCCCATCGTTTGATCGACGCCGGTTCGTTCTGCACCAGGTTCGCCTTCATCGCCAGGCGCGTCTTGGGCAGGTTGAGCGTCGACTTGTACGATTTCTTTTCGGTTTGCGGGCTCATGGCTGCGTTCTTGGGTTCATGACTGCGAAATCGAACGACGGCTGCAAACCGGCGGCGAAACATCCGTCCACAAACAAAAAGCCCTGCCGGCCGGCAGGGCTTTGGAATCCGTCAAACGATCAGAGGCCCTACCGGTGCTGGGGTAAGGTAATCACGATGATCCGGCTGCACTGTATCGTCTCGATGCTCATGGCGGCCACACTATAGACCTTCCTTCGACCAAGTCAACCAGAGTACTTGAAGCTCCGGAAGGGAAAAGGGGTCGGGAGTGAACGCCGTGAACTTAGCCTATAACTCTGCGCCACAGCGCGCCTTATATTCGTTTGCGCTTTACAAGACTTCCTGTGATGATGGAGTTGCGGACAACCAACATCACAAGGAGGTCAT
>Ga0310124_10000529_pt1 | contig 26537 bp, 18 predicted proteins | sample CB11b_AW_Bot5_MG_FD_203507 | JGI IMG/M metagenome (GOLD analysis project Ga0310124, IMG submission 203507) | Marine microbial communities from Western Arctic Ocean, Canada - CB11b_AW_Bot5 | ecosystem: Environmental > Aquatic > Marine > Oceanic | place: Canada: Western Arctic Ocean | collected...
TTTCCGGTGTGACCAAGCGGAAATGGGATTCGAACAGCATGGCGGCGACCAGCCAGGTGAGGTAGGCGGAACCAACCATAACACTGCCGAAAACAAGGTGTGCGAAAAAAAGCCCGCCCGCTTCCGATGACAGTTTACTCTGCAGATTGCGCAGCCGCGGCCCGAACTGCTTGCCCGAGACGCGCTCGAGTAAGACTATTTCTTCAGCGAAATAACGCCACCAGATCTCGAAAAGCGGTGCGAGAATAAACACCGCGCCGAGCAGTCGCGGCAGTAACAACCGCGTGATGATCGGCGGCTGCAGACCAAGCCAGTCGACGGTCATGTTTTTCAGTGACGGCTGCGAATCGAACATGGCACTGCTGGCGTAGAGCAGGATGGGATAGCGCACCATGGGTGTTGCCAGGACCATGATGATTATGTAGAAGTACAGACTATCCAGCGCCACTACGTTGACCAGCCAATAGACCAGCACGCTGGCCGGTACAATGACAAGCAGAAACAGCTTGCCGTAAGCAACGGCGTCGCTTTTAATGAAGACGATGGCGAGATCGAGGACCTCACCCATCGTGCGTTCACGGACGCGGACTCTGGATTGATCGAGGTTCACCGTATTTCCTGCCAAGTACGACTATGAAGACGAAAAGGATCAACGTGCAGAGGGCGCCCATCGCGGCCTTGTAAAAGAGGGGCAGGTCAAGCGGTGACCAGAAGCCTTCAATTATGGCGGCTGAACAAATGAGCGCGGCCGTGGTGACGACGAGCGGTACCGAGTCGTGGGCGGCCTTGCGCAATGACGCCAACCGCGTGAGGCCGTTGGTGCGCACTATTGAATACCCGAGCTTGAGCCCGGCACCGCCGGCGACAGCAATACCGGTAAGTTCGAAAGGCCCGTGGGAAAGGACGAAGGCGAGAAAGTTGTCGTTGTACGGTCCGGACAGCATGTGCCCGAATGCGGCCCCGAGCACGACGCCGTTGAACAGCAGACAGTAAATGCTGCCGAGCCCCAAAAAGATGCCGCTGGCGAAACATTGCAGGGCCAGCGAGGTGTTGTGCTGAATGTAATAGCCGCTCATCTGGACGTTCTGCTCTGCCGACCGCTGTGCTGCACTGTAGCTGTAGATCTTCTCGAGCTGCAGGGTCGCATCCTCTCCGATAAGTGCGGCGCAGAAATTGTCGCCGAGCGCTCCGAGCAACATGGAAACGGCGAACGATCCGTAGAATATGACCAGCGCCAGGCGGAAACAGTTGTCGTAATACAGCCGTGCCGACATTTCCCGCAGAATCTGTCGCATCCCCCAGATCCTGACCTTCTCGAAACGGTAAAGCTGTGCGTGCCCGCGCCCGACGAGCGTGTGCAGGTAGCGGATGACACCCTCACTGCGCTGGGCGCTGACGGCACAGGAAAGGTCGGAGCAGACCTCGCGGTGCAGCCGGCAAAACTCGGTAATCAGTTCGCCCGACAATTTTTTCTTTCGCGGCGTGTTGAGCTTTGCCAGCAAGGAATCGTACCGCCGCCAGCTCTTTTCCTTCTGTTTGATTAGCGTGTCTTCGTCCATGTCCTTATGCGTGGGTAGTGTTCAAATCGGAGATGGGAATGTTGCGGTTGCCGATATAGATGTGTCGGTATAGGGCACACATAAGCGCATCTATGTCGATCCCCGTCGGCAGTTCGAGCTGTGCTTCCAGCATCCCGACAGCCGGCTGGACGAGCTCGACGAGGAGCGCTCGCGGCAGTTTGTTGCGTTTTTCGGCGTACAGCTGCACGGTTTTTTTGAGCGAAGAATCCAGCGCTATGCGCCGTGGCAGCAATGCATGTACGGCTTCTGTCGCTTTGACATCCACGGCCGACAGGCTCGGGCTGGTGATGCGCTGCTCGATCACGACCATTGTATTGGCTGCAAGGTCGCCCAGTCGCTGGTAGCGCCGTGTGAAGATCATGAACATGACGCCGGTGGCATAGAGCGCCGGGAACTGATCGGCTGGCCGCAGAAGGTTACGGATAATGCTTTGCTGCGACGACAGCGGTGTGCCGTTGACGTTGATGACCCGCAGGCTGCAGGCTCGTTTGCCGATCGACTGCCCGTTCATGAACGTTTCGAAGGCCACGAAATAAAGCCATTCAATGACGAACATGCTGACCAGAAAAAAGCCCACCCCGACTTCACCGAATGGCTTGAGCGCAACCGCGAGCAGGACGAGGATCAACGCTTTCACGAGGAAATCTATAGCGTAGGCAAAGCTGCGGAGCATTGGCCCGGCCAGGCGGTACTCGAATTTCACATTCTCCGGCGTGACCAGCTCACAGGTCGTATCTAATTGGGTGCTCAAGCTGCGCAACGACAAGTGCCCTGTAATGTAAGATATTCCACTGCGTGGAACTATACATCAGATCTGCCCCATCGTCGCGCTGCGACCGGCAACCTCGGGCCATGTATAAGTGCCGGTCTGGCCTCCGGCTTCCCGGGGGTGATCAGCTGGCGCGATCGAGCGTCATGCGCACGCGCTGCAGGAGTTTGCTCGGGGCAAACGGCTTCTGCAGCAGGGAATCGGCCAGTGTCGAAATGTCCCGGTCGCGACAGGAATCGTCGTCGATACGCCCGGACATGAAGAGGATCGGTAATTCCGGCTGGCGCTTACTGATTTGATCCGCCAGCTTGAAGCCGTTGAGATGCGGCATGACGATATCTGTGAGCATCATGTCGACCCTGCCGGCCTTGTCGAATGTGTCGAGTGCTTCCTTGCCATCGCAGGCGCGCAGGACTGTATAGCCGCGGCTTTCGAGCACGCCGCTCGTGAGATCGAGAATCTGCGGATCGTCTTCGACGACGAGGATGGTCTCGTGACCGCCTATGATGTTTTCGAGTGGCCGTTTCTTGGCTGCAACTTCGATTTCATCCACTGTCGGCAGGTAGATACTGAACCGTGTACCTTTTTGCGGCGTGCTGTGAGCCTCGATGTCACCGCCCATCTGGTGGACGAAGCTGTAGACCATCGCCAGTCCCAATCCGGTGCCTTTGCCGATCTGCTTGGTCGTGAAGAACGGTTCGAAAATTCGCTGTAGCGTTGCTTCATCCATGCCAAAGCCGTTGTCGGACACGTCGATGCGGGCGTAGCTGCCGGGCTCGAGGTTCGCTATTTCGCCGGTGCCCAGGGAAGTGGTGAGCGTGCGAATGTCCACCTTTCCCCCGTCCGGCATGGCGTCGGATGCGTTGACTACGAGGTTCATGATCGCCTGTCCGAGTTGACCGCAGTCAACCCGTACACAGCCCAGATCGTCGTCGAGCACCAGGTTGAGCTCGACGTTTGCGGCGATCAGGCGCCGTAGCATTTTGGACATGTCGTTGATCGCCGTATTCGGATTGGTCACGGTTGCCTGCAATGCATCCTTGCGGCTGAAAGCCAGAAGCTGCTGTGTCAGCATGGCGGCACTATCGCCTGCTTTGGCCAGCTCGTTGACGAAGCGAGACACCTTGTCTTCTTTGTCGATTGTTCCGGCGATCAGCGCGACATAGCCTTTGATCACCGTCAGAATGTTGTTGAAATCGTGAGCAATACCGCCTGCCAGCCGGCCGACAGCTTCCATTTTCTGAGCCTGCACCAGTTGCTGCTGTAGTTCCAACTCGTGAGTGATGTCGTGATTGATCGATACGTAATCGACGGTGTTGCCGTCGACGTCGGCGATCGGCGTGATGCTCGACTGCAGTTGTCGGCGGGTGCCGTCGCTGTGCTGCAGGATCAGATGGCCGCGCCAGACACGATCGAGTTTGAGTGTCTGCCCGACGACCTCGAAGAACTGTTCGTCGTGGACGTCGCTGCGGAATCGGTTGACGTGAGTCCCGACGACCTCGTCGTTGGTGAAGCCGGAAACTTTTTCGAAGCTTGGATTGACATACTCGACGATACCTTCAGTGTTGGCGATGAGGATCGCGTCGTCGGCCTGATCGACGACGGTGGCCAGGCGGATTCGTGTCTGCTCGGCCTCTTTAGCCGCGGTGATGTCGTGCAGGGCAAAGACGCTGCCGATAATTTCGCCTTCGGAGTCGATGATAGGATTGGCGTTGCCGGTCACATTTGGCTCGGAGCCGTTGGCGTTCTGCAATCGGGTGTCGCTGTCGAATGTCACCGGTGTGCCTTCCCTGATCAACCGTTGCAGGACGGCAGCGTGGTCCCAGTCTTTGCCGTGCCTCATCAGCCGGCAGACGTTTGCCAGTGGCTGGTCGATGGCATGCTCGAGCCGCCATCCGGTGAGCGTCTGGGCGACAGGGTTCATGAAAATCACCCGCCCGCGCTTGTCGACGGCGATGAGGGCAGCGCCAATGCTTTTGAGTGTTGTGGAAAACCATTTCGAGCTGCGTTGCAGGGCGCGATCGAGTTGACTCGCTGCAAGCGAACGAAAGAGGAATAGAGCGGCAGTCGTTGCGAGCAGCAGTATCGCCAGACGCGTGTAGACAGCGGTGGCTGGTAGCTGGAGCAGGAATGCATCGACGATACTGGACGACCACAACATTGTCGCGGCGACACTGTCGAGCAGCCAGGCCGCAGCCGCGACGCCACCGACTAAAAGCCAGCTGCGGGATGGTTGCAGGTGCATCGCGTGCAGTTGCCCGTCGCCGGCGTTCTTGAGGTTGTCAATGTGATATTCGGACAACGATTGTTTCGGAACGTCCAGGGAAGGATCCGTCATATCAGTAATCCTCCTGCCGCCTGCCTGCTGCGGTGCTGATTGTTTCTGAGGCACGACAGGCTCTCAGGCGAGCTGCCACCGAGCTGGTTCCAACGGGTTCATTGTCAATCGTACCGATAAAACACGTGTGTGCCTGGCTGGCGCCGGGTCCGAGTGTCAGCGACCGGAATTGTCCGTCGCGCGCTATCAAAATTTCTGTACCGGCCGCCACCGGCCAGCTGAATTCCATCCCCACATGGATGCCATCGACTTGCCAGACGACATCCTGCGCTCGCAGCCCGGTCTTATGGTCGGCCCCGCTGATGGCGAGGACACGCCGGACGTCCCAGCGGTGTCGGTAATTGTTCCACCAGGCTTGCCACGCTGCCGGCAGTGGTTCGCATTCGGCTCCCGTGCAATTTCTCAGGAGGTCGTGTATCTGCTGTTGTTCGTCTTTGTCAGCGGAGTTACCGAGGGCGTCGAAGAGCAGGGGCAGGTCCGGCCGGACGGCACCACTGGCAATGATATCCAACATCCAGCCGCGTGCCGGCCAATCGGCCTGGGAAAGGAACGTGCGCGCGACCTTGTCGCCTTGCGGATCAGTCATCCGCAGGGCCGTCATCATGGCGTAGCGTGCCACTGAACTGTTGTGGTGGAGGGCAGCGCGCTGGATGTCCGGCAGCAGGGCAGGGTCGTCGAGTTGTTCAGCGACCTTCACGGCTGCGGCCACAACGATTTCGTGGTCGTCGTTGATCAGTGCCCGGCAGATTGCGGCAGCTGCAGGTCTGGGGTGGTCGGCGAGGCAGCGGGCGAGCTGCAGCCGCACGTGCTCATCAGGATCGGTGGCCAGTTTGGATAGGGCGCTGTCGATGCTTGGGTCCCGGCGGGCGGACAAAGCGGTGACGGCGGCGACACGCCGGTCGCTTTCGCCAGATTTGAGTGCCCAGAGGAGGAATCGTGTGCTGAACTGTTCCGTATCGATACGGCCACCGGTCGACTGCAAAACGCCGAGACGTTTTTGATTGGTGATTCGGCGGCCGAGATACAAGCTGTTCACACCCAGGATGACTGCGGCGAGGAAAATCGTGACGGCGATGCGACGCCGAACGAGTGTTCTGCGACTGCGGCGCCACAGCCAGTGGACCAACGGCGCGAGGACTTCACGACCGCCGAGAAAGCGATCGAGGTCGGCCGCCAGTTCACGGGCCGAGGTGTAGCGATTGTCGACGTGTTTCTCCAGGCATTTAATGCAGATTGCTTCGAGGGCGCGGCTGACCCTGCTGCCGGCTTTCTCGATCGACACGACGTCGTTGTTGATGACTTTCGCCAGAATCTCCGGCTGAGTTTCGCCGACAAATGGCGGCTGCCCGGTCAGCAGCTCATAAAGCGTGGCACCGACGGAATAGATATCCCACTGCGAGTTTGGCTCGTCGGTGGCGCGAGCTTGTTCAGGAGACATGTAACAGATAGTGCCGATCATTTCACCGGACCGTGTCAGGCGCGCGTTGTTGCCTTCAACGAATGCCAGGCCGAAGTCGGTGAGTTTCGGAACAGGCCCATCCATGAGGATGTTGGAGGGCTTCACATCGCGATGGATGACCCCGTGTTCGTGGCTGTAGGCCAGTGCCAGTGCCAGGTCACGGACGATGGTGGCAGCCCGGCGTTGGTTGAACGGTTCACCGCTGTCTTCGAGAATCGACTGTAGTGTGGCGCCGCCGGCAATCAGTTCCATGACCATATAGGGCACGCCGTCATGGTGCCCCGTGTCGTGGACGGCTGCGATGTTCGGGTGCACCAGATTTCCCTGCGCTGTACCTTCGCGGACGAAACGGTCGAGTTGTGCCGGTGAGGCGTGGCCGCCAGCCTGGAGAGTCTTGATGGCGACATGGCTCTTGTCGCGCTTGTCGATGGCACGATAGACGGTACCCATGGCACCGCGACCGAGCTCGGAGACGATTCTATAGTGATCGATGTCCCCGCCGACGATAGATGACTGGCCGTTGAGGTTGCCAAAAATGTTCTCGGAGACATCGTCCAGGCTGGTGGGCTCGATCAAGGTTGCGTGACCCGCGGTGTGGGTGACGGCGGTGCGTGGCAACGCTGCGGCGAGCCTCGTAGCGAATTCCGGGTGCTCGGCTATGTAGGCCGAGCGGTCAATGTGCTCACCACGCCGGATATAATCGGCGACCAATCGGTCGATTACAGCCGTGTCACTTAGTTTGAGCAGGTGTCGCATCTGTTTTGGTTTGTTTTGGGGTTTCGTTATTGCGTTTTGTGGAACCGGTCAGGCCGCGTATCCATTAACTGCCCGAGATGAGCGCATCCATCGTACCAAAGTAAAAGTGTTGGTGCAGAAATGTTCGACAGCGTTCATTGCTTCTCCAGAATGTCGACGGATACTGCGTATTTGCTCTGAACCTGCGGTGTGCTGCTGGCGTCGCGTTCGCCTGTGACCCGATGGGTGACGTCGTAGTCCTGATACAGCGACATTGTCACTTCGTTGTCTGGGCTGCCGGGTTGCCATTGGAGCGATGTCGAGAGAGGCACACTGCTGTAGCGCATCGCGCAGTACTCGAAGCGTGTGTATATGTCGAGCGGGTTCGTTGAAATACCGCGCACGACCTGCGGTGACGTCGAGGCGACCTCGAAACCGGTGACAATCTTGAAAGTGTCGGACGAGGAGTCGTAAGTTGCTGCTACATAGGATGTTCCATTCTCTCCAAACATCAATGCCTGTTGTCCGGCGGCACTTATAAGTTGCAGGGGACCGAAGGCCTGCAGGGTGAAGCCCGGGTTGACTATGTTGCCATTATATACGGCGGTTACCGGTAGTGCTGGGTTGCCGTTGCGGGCGCCCAGCTCATCAACCGAGGTGTCGGCGAACACTGTCAGTGCGGAGGAGTTCTGGTGCCAGCCGCAGACCACCAGCGGGTCATTGTTGTGGACGGAATTCGGATGGGCGCCGACATAGCCGAATGAGTATGTGTCCCCGTTTGTCGAGATATCGAGCGGACACTCTAAATTCTGGCCTTCGCTGAGATAGCCGTCGGTTGTGAGGGTTGGCACGATCGGGTCGGCGATCGGATACATCCCATTGTCATAGCCGTAGCTCTGCATGGCAAGGCCGACAGAGTGCAGGTTGTAGGTGCATATGGCCTTGTAAGCAGAACTTTTTTTGGTCATTAACGAAGGTGCCAGGCTGGCCATTAGAACCATGATAACTGCAATAACCAGAACAAGTTCCAGAACCGTAAAGCCATACCCCTGCGTCTGCGCACTAAATCGCTTAAACACTATTCCACCCTCTACGATCTCATTGTGACCGGAACCGCATGTAGGCGCTTATCGCGTCCAGTATCGACTCGGTCAACGTTCTCAGGTCACCGGAATCCATGCTGGTACCTGCTCTGCACTTCCTGCATCAGTCAGCCGCACGTTCCGTACCAGATGCACTGCAACGCCGGGAAATTCGGCTTGGTGTTTGGAGAGCGGCCTTGCGGGCTTGATCCGTTCCCGATATATCGTGGCGTCGGCGGTTTGCGATGTTTGCCTCAGGGCGTTGTCCTGTATGCGTTCAGTGACGGAAAAGACCCTGTAGCGGGGCGGCTCCGTCCGATGAAATCGAACCGTACCGTGCCCCCCTGTATTTCTGTAGTGAACAACAGCTGCGCAACAGCGTCTAAATTCACCAATGTGAATGTGGTCATGCACTTGCGGCAGGGTTATTGACAGGATGCTGGAACTGCCTGTAGATTGTACCTGGACCAGACAACCGAGGTCGATAATGATTAGATGGATTTGCTTTACTGCCGTCGCCGGGCTGCTTGTAACTGGCACTGCTGGCCGTGCTCAGACGCTGACGTTGGAACGGTCGGTGGTGGATTTCGGCCTCGTCTACGACAACGAATCTGTTGTTGCCAGGGTGAAGATCACCAACACCGGTAATGCCCAGCTCAAGATCGACAAGGTCAACACGACCTGCGGCTGCACCGTCGGTCGTTTGCAGAAACGGCAACTGGAGCCGGGTGAATCGACGACTGCCACATTGACGTTCGACCCGACAGGCAAGAACGGCGCCGAGTCGAAGGTCGTGACTTTTGTCACCAACGACCCGGTGCAGGCGAATCACACGGTCACCGTCAAGGCGCAGGTCATTCCACTGTGGGAACTGGAACCCACGAAGCTGCAGTTCGTCTTCCGCACGAAAGCGCCGGGGTTCAAGCAGGGGAGCCTGTTTTTTCGGATCATCAACAATTCGGAAGAGGAACTGACGTTGCTTAGCGTCGACAGCCGTGCGCCGAACATAAGAATCGAGAACAACAAGCCCGTAATAATTTCCCCGGGGGAGTCCCAACAATACACCGCCAGTGTTCGTGACGACTGGGTACCGGACAGACGGACTTCGTCGAAGGTGATGATTGTTGGCCGGATCGGCGACAAAGAGCAGGTGAAAAAGCTCGGGCTGCGGGTGAAGATAGAGTAGCATTCCGGAGCCGGCTAATTCTGGTAATAATACCCTACTGCCGCTATTTTATAAGGTGTCCGCAGAAGACGGTACCCGTGTCGGCGTGCAGATTACGGCGTTTCGTTGCAGCGAATCGGAGATTTAATGAAAAGCAATGAATTGCTGTCAGGCATTGCAGATACAGCTGCCGGGGAAGTATACAATACGCTCCTGGAGACGGAATCCTTCAAGCTCGAGCGCATTGTCTCAAACGGCCAATGTACGCCGGAAGGCGAATGGTTGCAGGAGAGCACAAACGAGTGGGTGTTGTTGCTCAGTGGCCTGGCCGATCTTCTTTTCGAGGGTGACGAAGAACCTCTGCGGCTCAAGCCGGGTGATTATGTGCATATCCCGGCACACCGTCGCCACTGCGTCGTGCGGACGGACAGTGAGGCGAAGACGGTATGGATAGCGTTACACTACCGGAGTAAAGTTTTTGTGCGCGATGACGTCGACAAGCTGGTCACCGGCGTTTTGTTGGCCACAGACGGCTGAGGCTTGTGTCGCGGGGAATCTGCTTTTTGTTGTCCGGCATGATCATTAGCGGGTGTAGCTCAAAGGTAGAGCCCTAGCCTTCCAAGCTAGTCATGAGGGTTCGATTCCCTTCACCCGCTCCAGCTTCCCCTGGCGCTCGGCTAATCGCCGAGCAGCGCGTTCATGATCAGCAGATCGAGCTCTTCGTAGTCGCGCGCTGCAATCAGCGCATCGACCTGTGTCTGGTCCAGCGATTGGTTCACTTCGACCAGCTTCAGAAAAACCTCTCGGCTGTTGCTCAGGTGTTTGGTAGCCACGTCCGCCTTCTGAGTGCGCATTGCCTTGACATCGAGCCCGATCCATTCGCCGTTGGTTCCATAGTCTGCCAGGTCGAGCACGCGCACCTGGTTGAAGGCACGGCGCAGGTTGGCGCTGCCGAACGCCTTGTCCTGATCGTACTTCAGGCTGTTCTGGTCGTTGAGATGGACACTCCAAAGTTTGCCGAAAGCCATGGCGAATCCCATTTCATCCGACGGATCGAGCCCGGCCAGGATGGCATGAGCGCTCTCGATGAGGCAGCCGACCCGGTCCGGTTCACTGGTGAGGTAACCGATTGCCAGGGCGTGACCGATCGTCGGAATGTACGCCAGGTCCATCGGTTCGTTCGGTTTCGGTTCGACCAGGAAACGGATATCGGAGTCATAGTCCAGTCCCATCTGGATGGCTTCGGCAATTCGCTTTGTTGCCAGCACCGGATCCTTCGCTTCGCGGATATAGGTCCCCTCGCGTGCCAGCCATAGGACGATGTCGGTCGTGCCGACGTTGCGGGCGATGTCTATACATCGTCTCAAGCGATCGCGGGCGTATTCGCGGCAGGCCGGGTCGTTTGCGGTAAAGGCGCCGTCGATCGTACGTGGATCTTCCCACAGTCGTGGTGCCACGAATTCCGCCGCCAGCCCGTGGTCGTCGAGTATTTTCTTGAGGCCCTTTGCCTGTGCGGTGATCTGTTCCGGGCTGAGGTTGTTGAGATCCGGCACCGCGTCGTCGTCGTGCAACTGTATGCCATCGAATCCGAGCTGCTTGTATACCTCGAGCTTTCCGGCGAGTGCGATGGTGTCACGCACGGGTGGGCCGAACGGATCAGCGCCTTCGTGGATATTCCACGGACCAAAGGAGAAACGAAATTCACCTGCCATCAGTTACCTCCATAAACAGTGATTTGGTGCACGGCTGTCACAGGTCACGCACAAGCGTGTTTTTTGCGTAACAGCCACTATACCATCACCGCTTGCGTGCCACCAGTCTGGCTTCGTACCGGCCGTCGAGCCAACCCTCCTCGTAGCGCACGATGTCAAGGTCCTGGATGAGCGTTGGCAGCTCGTTGTTTTCGAGTAGAAACCGGGCGCTCGGGTGGCTGTGCCGTTCGAGGTTGGCATGTGTCGGGTGAACGACGATGAGCACGCCGCCGAGCTTCAGATGCTTGGCGAACTGCGTCATCAGCGGGCGGTACAGATAGGAGGTGTTGAGGATGACGTCCCAGGGGCCCGCCGGCAGTGATTCAGATTCGAGATCGATGGTTACGGTCGAGATCGCGAGATTTTCGGTGGCCGCGGTGTCTCGGGCCAACTCCAGGCCGGCCTCTGCAATGTCGGCGATCGTGACCGTCAGTCCGCGTTGGGCCAGCCACACAGCGTGGCGGCCCGCCCCGCCGGCGACGTCGAGAGCGGTGCCGGCCGGCGGCAGCAGCGATTCCACCGTGGTCAGCCAGGGGCACGGTGCCGTAGCGTCCGGCCCGCGTTCGGCATAGCGCTGGTTCCATTTTTCCCGTTGCTCAGAGCTCATTGACTTCCGGTTCGGTGATTTGGATCGCTTATTTCGGGCAGCGGGTTGCATTCGCAAGGTGGCGTGGGTACGTTCCACCTTCCAATTTCCACTGCCCATCCATTTTCAGACTTGGACGAATCGCGAAACGATACAGCCATATGAAACGTTATATCGTCGCCGTCGGATTGACAGTACTTCTGGCTTGCACCTGTTGCCGCGGGGCCATCAGCGCGGAACAGGTTGAGAGTCTCCAGCCTTTGATTGACCAGGAACTCGAAGAGGTTCTCAAAGAGCTGATCGACACGACGGAGATCAGTGTGGAGTTGGGCCTGCGCTGGCCGGTGCGCCCGCCGAACAAGCCGCGCGACAACATTGCGATCACCGTGAGACGGCAGGCGGAAATTCAGGCCTTTGATGATTTTCCGCCACAACTTGAGGCCGGATTCCGGACTGAGGCCGAAAAGCTGTTCAAGGCCTACGAGATCGCCACAAAAATCGCTATCAGCCTCAAAGACGGGATGATCGTCAAGGGCAATCTTCGCAGCATCGACGAGAAGTACATCTATATCGACGCCCAGAAATTCCGTATCGCCGATCTCGATGGGCGTACACGCACCCTCACCGACCCGGAACTGGCAGATCGCGCCAAGGAGAAATACATCCTCGAGAAGAGGATAGAGCTCCGCAAACAGCGCGAGGAGCGGGCTGCCGAGGCGGAAGAGGCGATCGCCGATAAGCTCTATACCGATGCCGGCTATCTCCAGGTCAAGGGCGAATGGATATCTCGTGACCAGTATTTGCGGAATAAGGTTGACGAGCGGCGCCAGGACCTGGCAAAGATCCTGGCGGTCCCGCTGCAGAAGAAGGTTTACTACGAGAACGGCTTTGTGTTGTACGACGGCGATTGGATGCCGCGCGACGAAGCTATTCATTTGGACGAGCGGTCTCGCTCGGTGGAAGGATCGAGCAGCGGCCTGTTGGACGATGGCGATGCAGAACCGAAATCACCCGAGGACAACAGTGCCAGGTCAATCTGGGATATCGAGTGACCATCGTGAATTGTCTCCCGAGCTGCTGCAGCGGTTGGCTTGTCCTGCTTGCGACGAACGGCCGCCGGTAGAGGAGATCGCCGACGGGCGCTTTCTGCAATGCACCGTCTGCCGTCGCGAATACCCCGTCGTCGACGGTATCCCCGTGATGCTCGTGAGCGAGGCCGTCCCCGCGCCTGAGCGCGCTTCGCGTACGGTTGAAAAGCAAGAGAGTTAGAAAGCTAAAGAGTTCTTTTGGGGCCTTTCACTTTGCAAGTCTTCAACCCCTGTAACCCTTTCATCCGTCCGATGCTTCCAACTCTTCACCCCCGAGTTTCCGTATGAAGATCGGTATCATCGGCGGCAGCGGATTGTACGAGATCGATGGCGTCACGGACCTGCAGGAGCATGCCATAGACACGCCGTTCGGGGCGCCTTCCGACATCATCATGGGCGGCCAGCTTGGCGACAACGAGGTGTTCTTCCTGCCCCGTCATGGCCGCGGCCACCGGCTGCTGCCGGGAGAACTCAATCATCGCGCAAACATTTTTGCGTTCAAACTTATCGGCATCGAACGCATTCTCAGCTTCTCCGCAGTCGGTAGCTTCAAGGAAGACTTGGCGCCTGGGGATTTCGTCCTTATTGATCAGTTTGTCGACCGGACCCGGCATACACCGAAGCACACCTTCTTCGGCGACGGAGTGGCCGGGCACATCGCCTTTTCCCATCCGACCTGCGATGTCCTGCGTCGCACACTCAACGACGTGTGTCGCGGCTACCTGTCGCAACAGGATACGACCGCCAACGTGCACAGCGGCGGCACGTACCTGAACATGGAAGGTCCGGCTTTCTCGACCCTGGCCGAATCGATGCTGTACAAGAGTTGGGGCATGGATGTCATCGGCATGACGAATATGGCAGAAGCGCGCCTGGCGCGCGAGGCAGAAATCTGCTACCTGACCGTTGCCATGGTTACAGACTACGACTGCTGGCACGAGGGTCACGAATCCGTTTCTGTCGAGATGGTCATCAAAACCCTGATGCAGAATGCCGCCAACGCCCGCGAGATCATCAAACTCGCCGTGCCGGCAGTAGCTGCCGAAGCTCGCGACTGCCCGTGCAGCAGCGCCTTGGCCTGTGCCGTCATCACTTCGCCTGATGCCATAGCGCCCGAAACTGTCGAACGGCTGCGGCCTATCGTCGGCAAATATCTGACTTAACCCACCGCCCGCTGCGAATGGTTTTATGAATGCTGTCGTGCCATTGATCGTTGTTGCTGCTGCTTCTGCTGCCCTGTTCTGGCTGTTGCCGCCGCCTCTGCTGCTACGGCCGGGGCGACGGTTTCCAGCCCTCGTGCCCATAATCGTCGCACTGGGTGCTGGTGCTGTACTGATTGTTCTCGAGCTCGTTCATCTGCAGGTGGTCATCGAGCGTCGCAACTGGCCCTCCGTTGATGGTGTCGTGGTCAAGTCGGAAGTGGTCGGAGAAAGGGCGCCGCACCCGCTGATCGTGTTCGAATACACGCTCGACGGGGTCAAGCATGTCGGCAACACAGATCTGCATGCCCCCGGTTTCGGGCTGCGCACGAGCCGCGAAGAAGTGGCGTACGCCATCGTCAACGCGCTACCGGTTGGTGCCGAGGTGAAGGTTTTCTACAATCCATCTGATTCGACTGAGGCGCTGCTCAAGCCGGGACCCACCTGGAATGTGCTGGTCAGGCTGTCGCTCGGTCTGATGCTGTACTTCATTGGCATCTATGCCCTGCTGACGGTGCTGCTGTTGGCCGGTAAGGACACAGATGGAACCACTCCTGACAGCACGGCATCGAAATCAGAAACCGAAACCACGTAGAAACCATGCATCGTTGTGCCATCGTCATCCTTATCGCTCTCACCACCGCGGCAATCGCGCCGGCGGCGCCGGTCAGGGACGGTGCCGTCGAGGTCGAACTCATTTCGGCCACGACCGCTGCCGTACCGGGTGAAACGCTGACGGTTGGGCTGCGGATGCGTTTCGACAAGAAGTGGCATACGTACTGGAGGTACACAGGTGTCGGCTACGGTGCCACCCTCGATTGGAAGCTGCCGGAAGGGTACAGCGCGGGCGACTTGTCGTGGCCGGTGCCGAAACGCTATATCACCGAGCTCGATCCTGAGTTTCAATTCGTCAACTACGTCTATTACGACGAGGTGCTGCTTGTCCTCGATATCCAGGTGCCGGCAAGCGCCAAACCCGGGACCGGACTCAAGCTCGCTGCTTCGGGCGACTGGCTTGTCTGTCTCGAGGAGTGCCTTCCAGCCGGCACCGACCTGACGCTGAACCTGCCGATTGCGCAGTCCGCAGCGCCACACCCCACCTGGGGTGCGGAGTTCGCAGTCGCACGGAAGAAGCTGCCGGAGCCGCAGGGCGCCTGGCAGGTCCACGCCGTCCGCAAGGCCGACATGTTTCAGGTCCGCATCGTCAAACCTGAACTGAGCACTGCGGACCCCGCAAAGGTAGCGTTTTACGCAGACGCGGAAGGCCAGATCGACGACGTCGCACCGCAGCCCTTCGAAAAGAAGGACGGATTCTGGATGTTGACGGTTCCGGCAGCGCCCGACACGGTGCCCGCCGAACTGACGGGCATCCTGGTGTTTGACGAGACAACAGGTGTCGAAGTGAAGATCCCGGTCGGCGACAAGTTTCCGGGGTCGGTTGGAGTTGCTGCCGATGTCGGCGCGGATGACGACGAAGCGGTCGAAGCCGGCAGCGGACTGCTCGTTGTGTTGCTGGGGGCGTTTTTCGGCGGGCTTATCCTTAATCTCATGCCGTGTGTGTTGCCGGTGTTGTCGATCAAGATTCTTGGCTTTGTCGAACAGGCCGGCGAGGACAAAGCGAAAATTAAAATGCACGGCCTGGTGTTTGCTGCCGGTGTTGTCGTATCGTTCTGGGTTGTCGCGGCGATTTGGTTGGGACTGCAGGCGGCGGGTACCGCCGCCGGCTGGGGATTCCAGATGCAGAACCCGCCGTTCGTAGCGATCATGGCGATGTTTCTGTTCCTCTTCGGGCTCAACCTGTTTGGGGTTTTCGAGATCGGGGCGTCGCTCACCGCCGCCGGCGGCAAGGTCAAGTCGTCCGGGCTGCGTGGGTCTTTTGTCACCGGTGTCATTGCGACGGTCGTGGCGACGCCGTGTTCCGCGCCGTTCATGGGTACCGCACTGTTTGCCGCATCCACGATGTCACGGGCTGCGGGCTTCCTGATTTTCACTGCCTTGGCGCTGGGGCTGTCGTCGCCGTATATCGTGCTGGCGTTCTTCCCGAAGTTCATTCGCTTCCTGCCCAGGCCCGGCGTGTGGATGTTGCGCTTCAAGCAATTCATGGGTTTCCTGCTGATGGGCTCGGTCATCTGGCTGGTCTTCGTGTACGGCGGCATTACCGGGCAGTTCGGCATCACAGTTCTGCTCGTCGGCCTGTTGCTGGCCGCCGTTGGTGCTTGGGTTCTCGGTGCCTGGGCGACTGTTTCGAACTCTGGCGGCAGCCGGCTGATGGCACGGCTCGCGGCGGCCTTGCTGGTCGCCGCCGGGCTCGTCGGCAGTATTCAGCTGGCACCTGCGAGAGTCGTGGAGAGCGAGACCGACCCGGCGGCCGCAAAAAAGCATATTGCCTGGGAGCAGTTCTCGACCGCCAGGCTCGAAGCTGAACTGGCTGCTGGCAGGCCGATATTCATTGATTTCACGGCGGACTGGTGCTGGATTTGCAAGACCAACGAAGCGAGCTCACTGCGTGGTGACGTTGCCAAGCGCATGAGCGAGCTTGACGTCGTGCCATTGAAAGCGGATTTTACCGCGCGCAGTCCCGAGATCGTTGCCGCCCTCAAGGTCTACAAACGCAACAGCGTGCCAACTTATGTCCTGTATGTGCCCGGCAAGGAAGAGCCGATTATCCTGCCGAACCTGCTGACACCGGGTATAGTTCTCAAGGAGCTCGACAAGATCGGGCGCGAATAGGCGGCCGCCGCGATATTCGATTTGTGGCACGGGTAGCTGTGGTTTTCGTTCAGGACTAAACAGGAGATGACATGGACAAGATACCAGGGCGGCTCGGCATCGCCTTCGTCGTATCCGGCCCCAGCGGCACCGGAAAATCCAGCATCCTTGAGCGCGTCCTCGAGAACGACGACAACCTGCGGTTCTCGATTTCATGCACGACGCGCGAGCCGCGCGGCGGCGAAGTCGACGCACGTGACTACAACTTCATCAGTCACACGGCGTTCGAAGAGCGTATCAAGGAGAACGCCTTCATCGAGCACGCCCTGGTCCACGACCACTATTACGGGACGCTGCGCTCGGAAGTGGAACAGTACGTGACGAAGGGGCAGGACGTGGTGCTCGACATCGATGTCCAGGGCGCGGCCAAGATTCGCGCCGCTGCCACTAAAAACGACTTGTGGCAAAAGGTCACGCAGTACCTGTTTATCGGGCCGCCGTCCTTCCAGGAGCTCGAACGCCGCCTGCGCTTGCGCGGCACCGACGCCGACGATGTCATCGAGCGGCGGCTGCTCAACGCCCGTGTCGAGCTGCAGAACTGGCGCCAGTACGACTATCTCGTCGTCAATTCCAACCTCGACGAAGCGGTTGCCCAGACCCGCGCCGTCATCGCCGCCGAACGCATGCGAATCAGCCGTTGCACCGACACCGATCCGTGGCTCTGAAGACAGTCCAATGCCGTTTCACGGTGCGACGATGTCCATGACAGTTTCTTCCTCGATATATACCCAATAGCCGCGGCCGGACTGCAGCTCGGTGGCCTTCTGGAAGTGGTTGCCCGCCCATAGCCAGAAGGACGAGGCGTTGGCAATAACGGGCACCGCTATCTGCTCCGATACACCGATGAGGTTCCAGCCCGGTTGCAGCAGAATGCGCCCGGTAAACGGGATGACCCCGCGGATGCTGACGGTTTCGTTGTGCAACGCGTAGAACCAGTAGCCCGTCGCGCCGTGCATGACGTCGCTGGCAGCCAATTGCGTGCCTGACCAGCCCCAGAGCCGTCCGCCCAGCAGATGCGTCGTTCGGCCGGCGTCCGCCAGCACGCTTGCGACGTCCGGCGTCACCGGTTCGAGCGGCGCCGACAGTAGATTCCAACCCGCGCTGACCACGAAATTGTCATCGACGAGTGCCACCAGATCGATACGGAAATGGACCATCGAGTCTGCTGCAACCTGCAGCGATGATTGGCTGGTGAGGTAAGTGATCTGGTCAAGGACAACCTCGTCCTGGTCGTCGACAGCGCTGACGATCAACTGCTGGTCGGCCGGTATATCTGCGGGATCCCACGAGAGTGTCACGGGATGAGTCCCGGCGATCACCGTGAGGTCCCAGGGCGCGACGTTCGAGATGCTCCGGATGTCGTGGGTCACCGACTTATCATCAACCTGGAAATAGGCGAACCCCTCGGGATCGCCAGGCACGAATGTGAGCGTATCGACATCGGGGTCGAATTCGTCGGTGGCGCTGCTCTGCATGCCGATCTGGATTGCCTCGTTCTCGGCGTTGGCCAGGCTGAACTCGAAGCGCCAGGCGCTCACAGAACCAGGCTCGGCGATGGTGCTGACGTTCGCAACGTCAGACCACAGCACGTTGTTGTTCTCGTCTGTCTCGGTAACGACATTGTCGATATCGATCTTAACGCCGACGAACAGAGGCGTTGCTGCTGCGGCATCCAGCGGCACGTAGAATCGGCGGTCGATGATGCTGGCGGCGCCGCTGTCGATATCACCGTCGATCGGCAGATCGGGCAGCAGCACGATATCGTCGGCGTCGCCCCACGTCATGTTGCCTGAGAACCGGACCTGTGCGGTGAATGGCAGATTTGCCGCCAGGTCTTTGCCGTTGTTGTTGACATCGAATGAGAGATCCAGTGCGTCGCCGGCTGGATACATGCCGGCATCGAACACCAGCGCTGAGGCGGACAGATCGGTGGCGTCATTGTCGTTGATCGTTGCGGAGTCAGCCGCGGGGTCGCCGAGGACATAGGCAGGATCTGCCAGCAACGACAGAGTCAAGCTCTCGACCGGCTCGACCTTGTCGTCGTCGACGGGAATCAGGTCAACATTTGCGGAGTTCACAGTGTCGTCGATGATGACGTTGCCGGGGAGGTTGTAGTCGTCGCCGCTGCCGGCGCTGCCGCTGGTCGCGTAATTGACCGTCAGGTTGCCGGCTGCGGACCCGGTGCGGGTCACCCGGAACGTTGCCGAGTCACCGGATTCCGAGGCGCTGTCGTCCGTGGCGGTCAATGTGACAACCGGCAGGTGCATGCCGAAGTCGACGTTGGTGATGTTGCTGCCAGCGGCCACGGCTTGAGGGTTGGGGTTGGTGCCGCCGGTTACTTGCCGATACTGCAACGGGCCGGCAGTCTGCTCGACCTCGACCCAGAACGTACCGGCGGGCGCGGCGGTGAATTGGAAGCCGCCGACTGTATCGGTGGTCACGGTCGCGCTGAGCGTATCATCATCCTGCGGTTCGAAGTTGTCATCGCCATCGTCGCGATACAGGCGTACGGTGACATCGGCGATGCCTGGTTCGGCGGCGGTTTCATTGCCGTCGGCGTCGAGGTCGTCCCAGACCGTACCGTTGATTGTTGCGAAGACGACGGTGGCCTGGATGTCGAATTCGAAAAAGTTTTCGTCACGATCGTTTGTCTCGAAGGCGACAGTGTCAGTCCTGACCCCGACAGCACCCGCGGGAACGTTCAGTGTGAAAGTTGTGACGCCATCGGGCTCCAGGAGCCCCACCGGTTGGCTGGTGACCGTGACACCACCGGTTGCTGTCAGGTTCTCGATCGTCAGGTCGCCGTTGCCGTCGTTGCGGACCGTGAAGCTCGGCTGCAGCGCCGGGCCGTTCTCCGTCGTTTGCCCGATATCGACCGCACCGCCATCGGCGACGTGCTGCGTGTCCAGCGTCACTGCGACATCTGCATCGAACAGCGGGTCGCCGTCCATCACGAGTACGCCGCCAACGATCTGGACCGGCTCATCCCCGATCTGGACCGGCTCATCCCAGGGCAGGTAGATGACGTCATCTACGATCGTCGGTTCGTTGCCGCGTGTTGCTGTGAACAGCGTATAGTCGATGACCGGCGACAGTGGGTCGGCGCCGTCGATGAAGGTGAAACCGCCGTCGTAGTGACCGACAATGCCGATGCCGCGACCGGCGCCGACAAGCCACGGCAGGTTGTCGAGCAAGAACTTCCGGCCAAGCACTGGACTGTCCGGGTTGCTGACATCGAACACTGAGACGCCACTGTTTCCCGCGGCGATCTCGGCGACGTAGAGCGTATCATCGTCGCGCGCCATGCCAAACGGCTGAGCCAACGCGATTCCGGAGGTGTCGATGAGAAGGAGATTTGCGGGGTCCGCAATGTTGACCGTGACCAGCCCGTAGTTCTGCAGAGTCAGGTAGGCGCGGTTACCGTCGAGCTCGACATTGGTCACGGATGCTTTGATCTCTCCAGTGCTACCGTACAAAGCGATGTCGAGGCTGTCGAGCAGCGTGTTGTTTTCGGGCTCGTCGGCGTCGAATGTTGTGAAGCCGCCCGTAGTTTCAGCGACATAGAGGATTTTGTTGTCGTCAATCTCCACATCCCACACGGCGGCATCGATGCTTGCATTATCATTGACATCGACGGCGAGAAGCTGCAGCAATACGATGTTGGCCGGATCGGTGACATCGAACACGGAGATACCACCGCTGGTATCGCCGACGAATGCAACGGTCTGGGTTAGGTATTCGGCGACAGCGACACTGACGGCGGTGCCCGGCGTGTCGATACTGCCGAGAAACTGGGCATTGGCCGGATCGGTGACGTCGAAGACCTTCAGGCCACTTGTACCGTAGGCGACGTACAGCCGGTTTTCGTAATGTTCCTGGGCATAGGCGCCGCCGCTGGACGGCGGCAGGTCGCCAAGTGGCGTGATCAGCCGATGCACGGCGATCTCGTGGTCGACGACATTGCCGTCGCCGTCGTCCAAGGTGACGGTGACACGGGCTTTGCCGACGAAGTCCGCCGCCGGTTTCGCTGTCAGCGTCGCGTCCTGGGTGTTGTCGAACACCTCGACCGAGGTCAGCACCGGCGCCGGTGTCGGTTGATCGATGATATCATCCAGCACCGACCGGCCGCTGACGACGTGCCCGAAGATCATGTGTTTGCCGGTCAGGTGCGGTGTCGGCCCGGCGGTGAAGAAGAATTGACTGTTGTTGGTGTCGACCCCGGAATTGGCCATCGCGAGTACGTTGTCGCCGTCGAAGCTGAGGCCGTCCTGCAGCTCGAACTGATCGGCGAACGATCCCAGTGTCGAGCCGCCGGTGCCGTTACCATTGACGGCGTCGCCGGTCTGGATGATGAACCCCGGCAGGTTGGCGACGCGATGGACGAGCACATTGGTGTAGAACGGGTCACCGGCGATTTCGTTGCCTTCCGCGTCGAAGTTCTTGGTCGCCAGGTCGATGATGCGCGCCGTGGAATCGCCGCCGCGGGTCTCGAACAGTTCGACCAGCACGGTGCCGATCGGTGTGCCGTCGGCTTCTTCGAAATTGAAATTGGCGAAGCGGTTTCCGACTGGCACGACGACTTCGACCTGGGAATTGTCGCTGACGGCGGTCACGCCGACATTTGCGGAGTCCCCATCGACGACGTCGAGGCCGACAGTGATGGCGCCGTCGTCGATGTAGATAAACTGTGGCGGGTCGTTCAGGGATGGCGCCTGGGCGGCTGCGTAGGACACAGTCATGGCGCAGAGGCAGAGCAGCAACAGCGTGCGCATCAGATCATGTCCAGGAAATTCTTCATCAACTGCGGGCCGTGGTCCAGCGTCAGCACCGATTCGGGATGGAACTGCACGCCGACCGTGGGGTGTTGGCGATGGCGGATGCCCATGATTTCGGCATCGTCGGATTCGGCTGTTATTTCGAGACATTCGGGCATATCCTCGCGACAGGCGACGAGCGAGTGGTAGCGCCCGCCGTCGAACGGATTGTCGAGGCCCTCGAAGAGTCCTTCGCCGTTGTGCCGGATCTTGGACGTTTTGCCGTGCATGATCGCCTTGGCATGGATGATCCTGCCGGAAAAGGCCTGCACAATCGATTGATGCCCCAGGCAGACACCGAAGACCGGGATCTTGCCGCTGAAGGCCTGGATCGCCTCGACACTGATCCCGGCTTCGTTCGGGGTGCAGGGGCCCGGCGAAACGATCAGGGCCTTCATCGGCAGGGCTTGGAGCTCGCTCACCGTGATCTTGTCATTACGGTATACGGATATTTCCGCCCCCATCTTACCCATTTCCTGAACAAGATTGAAAGTGAACGAGTCGTAGTTGTCGATCATGGCAATCATGAATCACCCGGGTTCGTGTCGATATTCAGCCCGCGGGCTGCCAGTTCCAGGGCGCGGCGCATGCCGCGGCTCTTGTGCAGGGTTTCGTGATATTCGTTCTCCGGCACACTGTCGTAAACGATGCCGGCGCCGGCGGTGACGGTTGCCGTGGTCCCATGTTTGACGACGGTACGGATGGTGATCGCCATGTCCATGACGTTGCCGCCATACGAAATATATCCGAGGGCGCCGCCATACGGGCCACGCGCTGCGGGTTCGAGCTCGTTGATGATTTCCATGGCACGCACCTTCGGGGCCCCGGACAGCGTCCCGGCTGGGAACGTCGCTTTGAACACGTCGATGGCGTCGTATTCCGGCAGGACTTCGGAGTCGACGTGCGAAACGATGTGCATGACGTGCGAGTATTTCTCGATGACCATGTATTCGCGCACAGTGACGCTGCCGATTGGCGCGATTCGGCCCAGGTCGTTACGCGCCAGGTCGACGAGCATGACGTGCTCGGCGATTTCCTTGGGGTCGGTCAGCAGTTCGGCCGCCAGTGCCTGGTCCTCGGCATCGTCACTGCCACGCGGCCGAGTGCCGGCGATCGGCCGCACTGAGGCGTGGTTGTCGGTGACCCGTACCATGACTTCCGGAGAAGACCCGGCAATGGCGCGCTCGTCGTCGAGCTGCAGAAAATACATGTAAGGCGACGGATTGATATAGCGCAGGGCCCGGTAGATATCGAAGGCATCGGCGTCGATTTCAGTGCTGAAATGCTGGGCCAGGACGACCTGGATGATGTCGCCGTCGACGATGTAGCGCCTGGCTTTTTCGACCATCGCCTTGTAGTCGGCTTGTTCCATGTTCGACTGCATATCGATCGCACCGGTGTCGTCGGCTACTGCCTTTGCCGAGGGTCCGGGCTGCGCCAGCAGTTCTTCCATGGCATCGAGCCGGGCGCAGCCGTGCTCGTACGCCGCCGCGACCGAGTCGAAGTCGCGGGGATGGACGCAGCAGACGATCTTCAGCGTATGATTGATGTTGTCGAAGACAACGAGCTGGTCGGCGATCATGAAATAAGCGTCGGGGAATGGCGCATCGAAAGTCTTGACGTTGCCGCAGCGCTCGAAGAAACGGACAGTCTCGAACGAGAAATACCCGACAGCGCCGCCGAAGAAGCGCGGCAGCCCCGGCACCTGCACAGTCGTAAAATCCTTGAGGTAAGCCTGCAGCGCGTCGACCGGGTTGCCGGGCAGAACGGTCTCGCCGGCGTCTGTGCGCAGGATTGCCTGGTCGGCGTTGACGATGAACTCCTTGCGGACGTCGATGCCGAGGATCGAGAAGCGGCCCCAGGTTTCGCCGCCCTCAACGCTTTCGAGCAGGAAAAAGCGGCCGTGCTGTCGGAGCTTGTTGGCCATGCTGATCGGGGTCTTCTGATCAGCAAGCTGCTCACGCACCATGGGAATGACGTTGTGCGTCTTCGCCAAAGCTGCAAATTCATCGGGGCAATGTGTCTTCATCGGTACAGGGCTGTCCGTGTTGAGAGTCGCACTAATACGGTAACGCGGGAAGCAGACGCGGACAAACATTGCAACTTGCATCTGTGTCGGTAATTCCGTACTGTATACAGTACATGACAATAGCTGGTACTGCGTACTGGGGCACCGTGGATGCCGAGTTGCTACGGAAGTTATCCCCCTGGTCAGGAGCGTTTTTCCCCAGAACACCTGCGACCATTGGCGCTACACCACCATAGAACACAGGGGCCGGACGATGACGACTATTGGCAATCCGAACTTGCGCAGCTCCCTCGAACAGCAGGCGCAGCTCAATCAGATATATGAACGCCTGCAGTCTGCCGAACGCTTCGAGGAGATCCAGTGGGAGCTGGAGCGGGAGCTGCTGGACTTCCTGCAGGCGGAGCGTCTGACCATTTACCGGCGGGACCGTCACGGCCGCGAGATCATTTCGTACTATCGCAGCGGCGACGAGATGGTCGAGGAAATCCGGCTGCCGCTGAGCCCGACATCGGTGGCAGGCTACGTTGCTATGAGTCACCAGTCGATCCTTGTCGATGATGTCTACGACGCCGATTCACTTAAAGTGATTCACCCGCAGCTGGCCTTTGATTACAGCTTCGACGAAGCCAGCGGATTCCTTACCCAGTCGATGGTCGTTGTGCCGATCAAGTTCAAGGACACCTTGCTCGGTGTGCTTCAGGTGATCAACAAGAACGGCGTCGGCGGCTTTACCGAGGATGACAAGGGCCATGTCGATGAGATCGCCAACCTGATCGGCCAGAAATTCCGCTTCGATCTCAAGACGACGCTGAGCCCTTTCGACTATCTGATCAAGAAAGGCAAAATATCCCTTGAACAGCTTGAAACGCTGGATGACAAGGCGACGACGGATGAGACCTCGATCACGCTGCTGATGACCGAGGAGCTGGGTATACCGCTCGAAGAAGTCGGTGCCTCGCTCGAGCAATATTACCAGGTACCGTTCTTTCCGTACAACCCCGATCTCCAGCCCGATACGGAGTTGCTGGAAAAACTGAACAGCAGTTATCTGGCGAGTAATTTCTGGGTACCGCTCGCAGGGAACCAGGAGAAGGCGATCATCCTGATCGACGATCCGAACGACCATGAACGGATCATGGACATTCAGAACGTCATCAACGCCCGGAACTACGAGTTCCTCGTCGGCCTGCAGGAAGACATTCTAAAGTACCTCGGCTTCGAGTTGTCGACTGCCGCGCTGGAAGAACCGGACATGAACCTGGAGGACCTGGTCCACCAGTTGCAGACGGACGATGGCGACCAGGACGCCGAGGTCGGTGCGGATCTGATTGACGAGTCTGCTTCGACTATTGTGCAGATCGTCAACCGCCTGATCATCGACGCGCTCAACCTCAACGCTTCTGATGTCCATATCGAGCCGAGCAAGGACAAGGCGCCGGCCTCCGTCCGTATGCGTGTAGACGGTGTGTGCCGCGAGGTGCTGAAGATCCCGGCGCAGAACATTCGTGCCGTGGTTGCCCGTATCAAGGTCCTGTCACGCCTCGATATTGCCGAAAACCGCAAGCCGCAGGACGGCAAGATGACCGTAAAATTACGCGGCAGGCCGCTGGAGTTGCGTATCGCGACGCTGCCGACGGTGAACGGCGAGAGTTGCGTCATGCGTGTGTTGGCTGCCGGCGAGCCGCTGCCGATCGACAAGCTCAACCTCACTGAACACAACCGCGCGATCATCGACAAAGCCCTCACCTATCCGAATGGCCTGTTCCTTGTCGTGGGCCCGACCGGTTCCGGTAAGACGACTTCGTTGCACGCCGTGCTCGGGGTGATCAATACGCCGGAATGTAAGATCCTGACGGCCGAAGATCCTGTGGAGATCACGCAGCCGGGCCTGCAGCAGGTGCAGGTGATGCCGAAGATCGGCTACGACTTCGCTATGGCGCTGCGGGCTTTCCTGCGCTGTGATCCGGATGTCATTCTGATCGGTGAGATGCGTGACTACGAAACGGCACACAGCGCTATCGAAGCGTCGTTGACCGGTCATATGGTGTTCTCGACGCTGCACACGAACTCGGCGCCGGATACAATGGCACGCCTGCTCGACATGGGACTGGATCCGATTAACTTCGCCGACGCGCTGATCGGTGTTCTTGCCCAGCGCCTGGTGCGGACCCTTTGCGAGAACTGCAAGGAGGCGTACAAGCCGGAGGAAGAAGAACTTGATCATCTTGTCAAGTTATATGGCCCGGAATGCTTCCCGGATCTTGGGCTGGATCTGGAGAACATCGAGCTGATGAAAGCGGTCGGCTGCGATCGCTGTCTGAATACCGGTTACAAAGGCCGGACCGGTCTGCACGAAGCTTTGCTGGCGTCGGCGGAGATGAAGAAAATGATATCCCAGAAACGCACGATCAGCGAACTGCGGGAGCAGGCTGTCAAAGACGGCATGCGCTCGATCCTGCAGGACGGCATTTACAAGATCCTCAAAGGTGCCACCGACTACAAGCAATTGCTGCGGGTGACCTCGTCAGGCTGATTGCCGTTTTCGCTTACAAGGGGTCCTTGGCCGTGCTTCCGGCAGGAGTCGAATAAGCGGACGACTTTGCTCAGGCGCGGCGCTGTGAGTCATCGGCGGCGCGGGCTGCGTCGAAGATTTTGCCGACCGCTGCGAAGAATCGGTCGCCGAGCTCGTCGGCCTGTTTCTTCGAGGGCACGCGCCCGGCTTTCTTGAAGCGTCCGGCCAGGTGCTTGGCGTCGCGGGCGCAGGCGGCCGGATCGTCACCGGCCGCCAGGGCTTCGGCTTCCTTGCACAGCTTCGTCTTGGTCTCGAGATTGGCCTGCATCTCTTCCTTTGACTCACGCGGTTGTTCTGATTCCGGCTTCTGTGCGTAGAACTGGTCGAGCGCGTTCCTGTAGCGCTTCCACATCGTCTTGTCGAATTCACGCGGCACATGGCCGGTACGCTCCCACTGGTCCTGCAGCTTGCGGACCTCGGTGAGTGACACACGCCAGGCGGACTGCGAGTCGGCGGCCGATTGCTTGATGAAGTTCGATTCAAAAGCGATTTGCAACTGCTCCGCCACGTTGAGGTTGGCCTCTTCCTCCGGCGGCTTGACGTCGGCCAGCGTTTCCAGCCGTGTGCAGATGTCTTCCTTGCGCTTGAGATTCTCGTAGCG
>Ga0310124_10000531_pt1 | contig 26478 bp, 12 predicted proteins | sample CB11b_AW_Bot5_MG_FD_203507 | JGI IMG/M metagenome (GOLD analysis project Ga0310124, IMG submission 203507) | Marine microbial communities from Western Arctic Ocean, Canada - CB11b_AW_Bot5 | ecosystem: Environmental > Aquatic > Marine > Oceanic | place: Canada: Western Arctic Ocean | collected...
CGGCTCTCTTGTATTCCCAGACCGGCTCGGTAAAGGGCTGCCCGGTACTTTTTGCATCCTTCGCGTTCTCGAAGGCGTGCTTTCCTTCGCGAATTTTCCAGCCGTAGTTTCCGCCCCGGTTGACAATGTCGATCTCCTCCCAGAGATTCTGCCCGACATCTCCCAGCCAGAGATCACCGGTCAGGGAATCAAAGGCCATACGCCAGGGATTGCGGAAGCCATAGGCCCAGATCTCTCCGCGGGTACCCTCTCCAAATTTCTTTCCAGCCTCGCCGACAAATGGATTGTCCGGCGGAATGGCGTATTCCTTGCCGGGATCCTTCCTGTCAACGTCAATCCTGACCACGGTCGCCAGCAGGGTAGAGAGGTTCTGGCCGTTGGCGTGCGGATCATCTCGCAATCCGCCATCCCCGAAGGGGACATAGAGCATTCCATCCGGACCAAACTCAAGGCTGCCGCCATTATGGTTACCGTAGGGTTGCTCAACCTCGAAGAGAACCACCTCGGAACCGGCATCCGCCTTGTTCGGATCCTTCGACACCTTCCAGCGCGAGATGACCGACTTGCCCGGGCCCTTCTGAGGCTTGCCCTTGGGCGCGGAGGGGGCTGTATAGTAGGTGAAGAAAAGACCGTTGTTCTTATAGTCCGGGTGGAAGGCGAGCCCAAGCAGTCCATCCTCGGGATGGCCAGGCTTGTTCTTCAGCGGCGACAGGATCTTCTCGCTCACATCGAGGAAGATCGGCGGGTTCTTGACATCGTTGTCCTCGGGGAAGACATAGACCATGCCCGGCTGGTCGAGAACGAAGATCCGCCCGGAACCATCACCGGCATTCGTCAGGGCAACAGGCCTGATGAAGCTGAGATTGGGGAAGGCCTTCTCCACCACCAGGGGCGGAAGAGGGTCCGGAGACCCCATCAGGAGACTGCTATCAACGGGAACAAAACGGCCGGTGTCGAATCCGGCAGGCGCGGGTTCCGTCGCCCGGGCTGCGAATGTACACAGGACCAAAGCCAACGGTAAAAAGAGAATACGAGTCAAGCTCATGTTGATTCCTCTCGATGCGGGGTCGGCCGGGCAAGTGGAAGACCGCCCCGAGGGTTACCTGATTATTTCAGCGGGAAACATGTGAATCGATTGTCCGCTAAATCGTCAAAACCTTCAAGACACTGGACCCCGAGATAGAAGCGAAGGCATCTTGTCGACAGCCTTGCCATGCCATACCATGGGCGGGTGGAAATAACGCCGGAAACAACTGTTCCCTTGCCAGAGTAAAAAAGACTATAGATCGGAGAGCTCGAGACCATGAGAAAACCCACGACACGTCGAAGCTTCCTCAAGGGTGCAGCGGCAGGAATCGTCCTTCCCGCCGGAGCCATCTCAATCGCCAGGGCCTACCCCGCCAATACCAAGGTCCGCCATGCGGCCTGCGGTGTCACCGGCATGGGAGGCTACGACCTTCGCATGCTCGCCAGCAGTCCGCACTCGGAAATCGTCGCTCTCTGCGACATCGATGACGGGCATCTCGGCTCGGCCGCCAAGCTTCACAAGAAGGCTGCACAATACAACGATTTCCGCAAGATGTTCGACAAGGAGCATAAGAACATTGATTCCTGTCACGTGACCGTGCCGGACCACATGCACGCGCCGATCACGATGACCGCCCTTAACCATGGCAAGAACGTCTACTGCCAGAAGCCCCTCTGCCACGAGATCGACGAGGCCCGCAAGATTCGCCTGGCAGCAAAAAAAGCCGGGGTGGTCACCCAGATGGGTATCCAGATCCACTCCCACGTCGCCTACCGCACCGGCGTCGAGGTCATCCGCAGCGGAGCCATCGGCAAGGTGCGCGCGGTGCACACCTGGGCCGACCGGGCCTGGAGCAACGGCGGCCGTCCGAAACCAACGACTCCGCCCAAGCATGTCCACTGGGATCTCTGGCTCGGCGTCGCTCCTGAGCGCCCCTGGGGCCCGAACTCCTACCACCCCAAGAAGTGGTGGAGCTGGCTTGATTTCGGCACCGGAAATTTAGGTGATATGGGGTGCCATTTGTTCGACCCCGTCATCAACTCGATCCAATACAGCGCACCGACCAGCGTTCGCGCCGAATGCAGGGCTCCCGAGAAAGAGACCTGGCCGAACGCCGGCAAGGTCGACTTCAACTTCCCCGAAACTCCCTATACCGATGGCAACACGGTCATGACCTGGTACGACGGAGGCTTCAAGAAGGGGCATCACCCCTCGCCGGACCTCCTGCCGTCGAAGGAACGGGTAAAACTCCCCAGCCAGGGTTCCATCTTTATCGGCGAAAAAGGCACCATGCTCCTGCCGCACTGGAGCACCCCGAAACTCTTCCCGGAAGAGAACTTCGCGGACTACAAGATGCCGGATCCCGGCAGCGTCAACCACTGGCATTCCTTCATCGACGCCTGCCGCGGCGAGGGAAAGACCGGCGCCAGCTTCGAATACGCCGGCCCCTTCACCGAGACGATCCTGCTGGGTAACCTCGCCAAGCGATTCCCGACGCAGGAGCTCAAGTGGGATGCTCCGAACCTGAAGGTGACGAACTTCTCCGAAGCGAACAACTTCATCGGCCGCAAATACCGCAAGGGATGGGAGATCGACGGGCTCTCCTCCTGAGGAGAGCCGGCCTCCGAGCCGCCTACCGGCGGCGATGCAGCTTCCCGTGCCCGGGGAAGTCCAGGGCGTACCGTTTCAGGAGTGCCGGGATATCATTGTCGGTAATGTAGACCTTGCCCCGGATCTCCAGGGTCTCTCCGGGCTTCAGTCCGCCAAGGCGAAAGTCGCTGTGCAGACAGGTAATCACCCCCTGGAAGAGCTCCTGGTAAGGCTCCCATGCCATGGTGAGAACCTGGCTGCCATCGGCGCTGAAGCAACCAATCAGGCCGTTGGAGGGTACGTGCTTCGACAGCGGTCGAGGGTTCACGTCGGCGCGCTGGACTCCCGGGGCCGCCCAGACCTGTCCCGGGATGTAGCGTGCCTCCAACGCCCAGTCCTTCGTCGGCATCAGGCTGAGCTTGCCATCGAGGAACACGAATGACTTTTTAATGTAGTCGTAGGTCTGTGGATTGTCGGGATGTCCCAGCCCGGTGAAGTCCCCCACCCGCATGCAGGGCTGGGCCCAGTGCGCCTCGGAGGTCTTCGTGGTCGGATTGTGCGCCCGCAGGCGGAGATCTACCTCGTCGCTCTTCGCGGTGATGATGTGCTCGACCACCACACCGTCCTTCAGAACGCAGCGCAACTCGATCCTGCTTCCATCCTCGCGGGCGGAGACCAGGGTGGTGGAATGACCGACCACCGTGTGCTTGCTCCAATCGGTTGTCTGCGAGTTGGCGCGGCAATAGGCCTCGAGGTACAGGATCTCTATCTCCCCTCCCGGGATTTTCTCTCCGCTGATCCTCAGAAAATTATTTTTCCACACGAGCTTCAGCGACGGGGCGCCGGGTGCCGTCACCGCGCCCCCGGACTCCAACACTCGACAGCCGGGCAGGCTGGCCAGGAGGACAAAAGCGAAGAGAAAAAGCCGCGCTGGTAAAGACATGGGATGCACCTTCCTTCTCCCTCGAAACCCTGTATCTTGAAATTAAAGTCTGCTGAACAGTTTGCACGATCGAGCTCCGAACATCCTATAGCTTGAAGGTCCTATGAGCGAAATCTTACTCGAGTGTTGCGTGGCCAGCGTAGAGTCCGCCGTGCGCGCGGAGCTCGGCGGCGCGGAACGGGTCGAGCTCTGCTCGGCACTCGAGCTCGGCGGAGTCACTCCCTCGAGCGCCGCCATCAAGCTGGCGAGAGAGAGGATCGACATTCCCCTCTTTGTGCTTGTACGCCCGCGCGGCGGCGGCTTTCACTACAGCCCTGGCGAGATCGAGGTCATGAAGGCGGATGTCGCCGCCGCCAGGGACCTGGGAGCGGATGGGATCGTCCTGGGAATATTGCGGGAAGATGGAACTGTCGATGTGGAACGAACGGCCGAACTCATCGAGACGGCAGATGGCGCGAGCATCACCTTCCACCGGGCCTTCGATTCGACCCCTGACCCCCTCGCGGCGCTGGAAACCCTCCGCGGGCTTGGAGTGAACAGGGTGCTGACCACAGGCGGCGCTGACCGGGCGGAGGAGGGCCTTGCCGAGCTTCGAAAACTGGCGGAGGCCGCAGCGGGACGAATCGGCATCCTGCCCGGAGGTGGAATCAACCACGAAAACTGCCGCCAAATTATCGAGCGGACAGGTGTCAAGGAAGTCCATGTCGGCTCAGCGGTCTGTTCCGCCGGTCCTCGGCAGGAAGCATCCGGACTCGGACCCGGTGGCATTGAGACCCCCGCCCCGGGCGGCGAAACTGATCCGGAATCGGTGCGGCGGCTTCTCGACCTGCTGGGTTGAACAGATCGACAGCGGGCTCTGCTTCTTGCTATCATCCGCTCCCTGCAAACAAAACCAACTTCCCCGACTAGAGAGTCATGAACAAGATGACACTGAAAACAAAACGGATCGGCAATCTGGGCTTCCTGTTTCTCCTGGGCGGGCTTCTGTTCGGAGCGCGGACCGCCAGCGGCGAGGAGACCGCATCCCCTGGCCCCAACATTCACCTGCGCGGGAACCTCCTCAACAGCCACGACACCTTCAGCATGAAGAAAAAGGGGCACGTTGCTTTCATCGGCGGATCGATCACAGAGATGAACGGCTACCGCCCCATGCTCTACAGCTTTCTCCAGAAGCGCTTCCCTGGAACCAGCTTCACCTTCACCAATGCCGGGATCGCCTCGACCTGCTCGACCACCGGAGCCTTCCGGCTGCGCAGAGACGTACTCTCAAAAGGACCTGTCGATCTCTTCTTCGTCGAGTACGCTGTCAACGACGAACTGGATGCCGGCCACGCCCGGCGGGAATGCGTCCGCGGATTGGAGGGGATTCTGCGCCAGGTGCGAACACACAACCCGATGGCGGATATCGTCATCACCCACTTTGTGAGTCCCAGCATGCTCAAGACGGTCGGCAACGGCAAAGAACCCGTCGCCAGCGGCGCCCACGAGGAGGTCGCCAGGCACTATGGAGTCTCAACCATCCACCTGATCCGTGAGGTTCACCGCCTGATCACTGCCGGGGAGTTGACCTGGAAGAAATTCGGCGGCGTTCATCCCGGCCCGCATGGCAACCGCCTGTGCGCCAATATGATCGAGAAACTGCTGACCAAATCCTGGAGCATGAAAGCGCAGAAGGGCGCTCACGACCTGCCGAAAAAAGCCCTCGATGCGGGAAGCTATGGAGCCGGGATGTTCATCGACCCGGCCACCGCCACGGTCAAGTCCGGCTGGAAGAACTACATCCCCGAATGGAAAAAAATACGCGGCGGCTTCAGGGGGCGCTTCGGCGGCAAAAAGCTCCTCTGCGCCACCGCTCCCGACGCCGAATGCAGCCTGGAGTTCACCGGCCACGCGATCGGCGCCTACCTCCTCGCCGGCCCCGATGCGGGGACCGTCGAGGCCAGCATCGATGGTGGCCCCTTCAAAAAATATGACCTCTACCATCGCCACAGCCGTGGACTGCATTATCCGCGAACTGTCATGTTCTCCACCGACATGGAAAACGGCAAGCACACCCTGGTCCTGCGCACCAGCGAGAGCAAGTCGCGGCCGAAGGCCGGCCACGCCGCGAGAATACTCCAGTTCACCGTTAATTGAGAATCTTCAATGTTCCATATCAACGTCTGCCTGAAAGTGAAGAACCCCGAAGACATTGCCGAGATCCGTGAGCTGCTGGAACGCTGCCAGGCTCTCTCCCGCCAGGAGGAGGGCTGCGAGCGTTTCGAGGTCTACCAGTCGCAGGCCGAAGAGGCCCGGTTCTTTCTCTGTGAACACTGGAGCGATCGCGATGCGTGGGAAGCCCACAAGGAGAGGGAGGCCTTCAGCCGGCTCTACGCCCCCCTGGTCATGCCGCGGGTTGAGCGCGAACCGCATATCTCGACCCTGCTGGGCGGCGAAGGCGAATAGACAGCGCGCCTCAATACCCCCGGCCGGTGACGAGGTAGACCGCGAAGCTTCCGAGCCAGTGCCCGCCTTCGTAGTGTTCACCGGTCACCGCCGCCAGGCCCGCCTTGCGATGCTCGAACGCCGCCTTGCGCAACGCCGGAATCCTCTTGTCACCCGCCGGGAGGCCCCTGAGCATTCCCTCCAGCGCCCAGGCTCGTGAGAGATTGAGACCATCGAGATGGGCGAGCTTCCCATCACTTCGATCTGTGACGACAGCTGGCTTCAGCCAGGTCTCTGAAGCTTCCGCAGGCAGCCCGGGAAGGAATTTCGCCAGCCAGAGCGCGTAGGGACGCGGCCCCAGCACCCTGCGCATGAGATCCGCCTCAGCCAGGCCGGGCGAGAGAAAATCCTGGCCGCCGGGCTCGAACGAAAAGCTCCAGCCCTTGTCGTTGCCGTAATAATCAAGCGCCCGCCGGATAACCAGCGCTTCCATTTCCCTGTCGCCGGTTTTTCGTGCCCAGTCAAGAACCAGGCCGAGAGCGAACGCGCTCTGGCTATGCTCTCCGGTACGGGCGGGGTGAGTCAGCTTCGGCAGCCAGGACTTGAAGCGTCCCGCTGCCTCGGCGGCCAGGGGATCCAGCGCCAGGCGCCACTGGCGGACCTGGGGATCATCCCATTCCGCCAGCTCGGCGTGGAGCTGCAGTAGCCAGGCCAGGCCGTAGGGGCGCTCAAAACTCGCGCGGCCCTTCCCCCGTAGATATTTCAACTCTCCACGCACCCTGTCAGCTGTAAAGCTCTTCTCCAGGGCAGCCCTGGCCTCGGCGACATAGGTCCCCTTCGCATCCAGGCGGCACAAGCGCACGAGCAGCCAATGCCCGTGGACGGCCGAATGCCAGTCGAAACAGCCGAAGAAGACCGGGGTCAGCTCGCGCGGCGGCTTCGCGTCCCTGTCGCCCTGGAGAACATGGGCAATCTTATTGGGATATTCGCGGTGGAGACAATCAAGCGCCAGGCGCGCAAAGCGGGAGTAGGAGCCTGTCTCCGCGCCGCTATCGGCGGTGACGGAAAATGCCAGCAATGAAAGCGAGAGCGCGAGGGACGACATGACGAGATGATATTACAGGCAGCCCTCGAAAGCACCCCGTAGAGTCCAACCTCAACAATACACGAATATCCCGACCATCCGGGAATGGAGGCGGAACCCCCTTTTTCCTTACCTCCAGGGCCGCTGGAATTCATAATAGAAGGGGACCGGGTGAGCTCCAATAACAGGATCATCCGTAGAAGCCACCCCTCCTGCTCACGATCATGAAGAACACGACCAACCGCGGCCTGATGGCCGGCATCTATATAAAACTGCTGCCATTGGCGCTGCTCCACGGGGCCATCCTGTGTCTTTGCGACGGCAGCCTGGAGGCCCAGGACTGCGTCAACTGCACGAGGGGAGAGATCGAGATGGGAGGAACCTTCAGCGACACGCTCGCTCTCAATACCGACTGCAGACACACCGGCGGAGCCGGCCCTCCCTATGACATCATCCGCTACGAACAGACAGAGACTGGCTGCGTGACCTTCACAACGTCATCTACCTGCGACACCATGCTGGAACTTCTAGACCGGGATGGCTGCCTCGCCTTCATCCAGAACAACGACTGCGCGACCTGGGAGGCAGAAGGCCTCCAGGGAATCCAGAACTCCTGTCTCAGCCTCAGGCTCTGCCCGGGAATCTACTACCTCTGTCTCTACCCGATGGCTCCTTGCGAAGGCTGGCCGGAGATCAGCGACTGGGAATACACCGTCAGGGTTTCCGGCTGTATAGAAGAACCCGAGATCTCTGCCAACGACAGCTGTGCCAACGCCATCCCGCTCGAACTGAACACCCCTGTCATCGGAACGACCCTGCACGCTTCCTGCGATGCCGCTCCCGACTGCGCGGATGATCCGCGTAGCGGCCTGGCCTGGTACCGCTTCACGGGAACCGGCTCGGAGATCGAGCTGAGCACCTGCGGTCCCTCAACCGCTATCCAGGCGCGGGTCGCGGTCTACACGGGAGACTGCGCGAACCTGGTCTGCTCGGAGGTCAAGAGAATCGGTTGCCTGGGAGACAGGGAAACCGTCCTGCTCGACACGACCCAGGGCGTGGAATACCTTGTCGCGGTTTACGGCGCGGGCGCGCCGGATGTCGGCTCCTGGATGGGAGAATTCGAGCTGTTTATCAGCGGCATACCCGAGGGAGCGCTGGTCCTGCCGGGCGATTTCAACGCCGACTCCCGGGTGAACATCTCCGACCCGATCGCCGTGCTCGAGTTCCTCTTCATTGGCGGAAGGCGGATTCCCTGCCCGGAAGCGGACGGAGCCTTCAGCGCGGCCGGCCTCGCGGTGGCGGACTTCAATGGAGACGCGCGCCTCGACATCTCCGATGGCGTCTCGATGCTGAACTGGCTCTTCCTCGGCGGCCCGGCCCATCACCTCGGGGTACCATCAGAATGTAGAACCTTCGAAGGTTGCTCGGAAGAAAACATCTGCCCGGTCCCCTGAACTCACAGGACAAACCGTTAATAGATGAATTGTATTTTACTGTTCCACGCCTGTTTTTTTTAATGGATAGCCTATACTGGGGTTTGCAGTTCACCCGCCAGCAATTGGTCGCAATCAACAACCTCCCTTGGAGTGAAACGATGACGAATGCTCGGTCACTGAGCGGTATCCGCTCTTACAGAATGTCTCTTCTCCTGGCCATCGGGTCCTGCCTCTTTACCGCAACCTTGCCCGCGGAAGATTGCGACAATTGCACGGTTGGTTTCGTTAATTCTGAGCAACCCTTCATCGGCAGTATCGATGCAGATGACTGCATGCTTGGTAACGGAAGAAACTACGACATCATCGAATATGTCCAGGAAATAGACGGGCTCGTCACCATGTCGACGAGCTCATCCTGTGACACCTTCATGGAACTGATGAACTCAGGCTGCGGAGGAATCACCAATAACACCAACTGTCCCAACTCGGACGAGCTTGGTCTCGAGAGCCCGTTCAATTCCTGCATCACCCGTTTCCTCCCGGCCGGCACCTACTTTATCTGCATCTTCCCGTCAACCGGCCCGAATGAATGCGCAGAGTACTCCTTGACCCTGTCTGAGGTTGAGGTGGTAGAGGCTCCCCTGAACGATGCCTGCTTTGATGCGGATGAGCTGATCCTCGAAGAAGGCTTCAATATTGACGGACAGCAGGCCATGGTCGCGATGGTCGATGGCGATACCTCCTTCGCCACTCCCGACGCTGAAAACGCCGCCTGCGGAGCGAGCGATGCGCCGGGAGTCTGGTACATGGTCTTTGGAACCGGTGAATCCATAACGGCCGCCACCTGCTCAGGCAGCTTCTACGACACCCGCCTGAGCGTATTTGACGGAGGACTAGAGGGCGATTGCGAAAACATGATCTGCACCGTAGAAAACGACGATGCCTGCCCCGGGACTCTCTCAAGCGTGACCTGGCCCTCCGAGATGGACGTTATCTACTTCATTCTCGTTCACGGCTGGACTACCAGCGCGGGAATCTACGAGCTCAACATCAGCTCTGAATTGCCGGCTCCCGCCGACGACCAGGACAACGATGGAGTCCTCGACGAAGAGGACAACTGCGCCGAAACGCCCAATCCGGACCAGGCTGATCGAGACGACAACGGTATCGGTGACGCCTGCGATTTCTCTAACAATGACCTTCCCTGCGGAGCGCTCGAGCTCGATCTCACCGTTGGCGATATCACGATTGACGGGCAGACGACAGATGCATCCACGGATCCCGAGAACGACGCCTGCTTTAATTCAGACGCCCCGGGAGTCTGGTTCCGAATAGCGGGAACCGGGGGCGAGATGTTCGCCGAGACCTGCGGCGGTACGACCAACTACGATACGGCGCTGAGCGTATTCACAGGAGACTGCGATGACCTTACCTGCCTCGGAGCCAACGATGATGCCTGTGGACTCCAGTCAGCCGGAACCTGGGCGAGTGAGCGTGGAACCGACTACTTCGTTCTTATCCACGGCTACGGCGCGAACTCAGGCAATTTCACCCTGCACATGACGGCTGTGGTGCCCCCGGCTAACGACAACTGCGTCGACGCGACCGAGCTGACCCACGGCTCGAGGGTCGAGGGTACGAATGTCGATTCAACGCGCCAGTTCACCACGCCCATCTGCATTGACCGTTTCAGCACCGGCATCGTCTGGTACCGGTTCACCGGAACCGGCGGGCAGGTAGAGCTCAGCACCTGTCATGAAGAGACTGAGTTGACCAGCCGCCTGTCGATCTACACCGGCTCCTGTGAAGAGCCGGTCTGCGTGGAAACCGAGGCCGATGTCTGCGGAGTCGACCAGGCTGTGCTGATCGTCCAGACGGAAAAGGCCCGGGAATACCTCGTGGCCGTAAGCGGCAGCGGCAGCGCATTCGCCGGGGATGTCACCATGGGCCGCTTCGTCATCACGATGACTGACCTCGAGGGTCCGCCCCTCGCGCCAGGCTGCATGGATGAAGCCGCCTGCAACTACGACCCCGACGCCAACGTCGCGGAAGAGTGCTCCTATGCGGATGATCCCTGTGAGGTCTGCATCGATGGGGCCGTCGTCAACATCGACGAGGACGGCGATGGCGTCTGCGAGGCCGCGGCCGGAGCCCGCCTGGTCCCGGGAGATTTCAACTCCGACAGCAGTATCGATATTTCCGATGGACTCGCCCTGCTGGGCTATCTCTTCTCAGGCAACCGCGCGGCCCCCTGCGCCGACGATGGAGGAAACATCATGGCCGGCGGAACCCGGCTGGCGGACTTCAACGGAGATGGCTCGCTCGATCTCTCCGACGCGATCTCTAACCTGAGATGGCTGTTTCTTGGTGGTCCGGTCCACGCGCTGGGCTCCAACTGCAGGATCTTCTCCGATTGTTCTGACGATGACACCTGCGTAACTCCCTGACGGGGAGGATTGTAAAAAACCAGAGCACCTATTCGGCCCGGGCCGGAACCTTCAACAGGTTCGAGCCCGGGCCGGCTTCATAAAAACTTCGAATTTGGTTGGCCGGTGGAGTGAATAATCCTCCCGGAGCCTCATAATAGGTCTCCGGTTGGGGAATGGGCCCCAACCCTGCTCTCCCCAGGAACGCCAGGCCGTACCTGATCCCTAACCAGACCATAGAGTCACGAATGATTCATCTTTACAGGAGCAACAGGCTCGAAAAGCTCTGCTCCGCGCTCAGCGAGGTGATACGGCAGCCCGCGGGATCACCGATCGTTCCGGAGACGATCGTCGTCCAGAGCCGCGGAATGGAAGACTGGCTGGCGATGGAGCTCTCACGACGAGCGGGTATCTCAGCCAACGTAAACTATCCCTTTCCACATACCCTGATTGAACAGGCCTATGGCGCTATCGAGGGAGTGGACAGCGAAGACCGCTGGCTTGGGCAGGGACAGCTGCTGTGGCGTCTGCTGGAAACAACCAACCGGGAGATCGCCAAACCGGAATTCAAAACCGTCCGCGAATACCTCGAGACCGACGAACATGGAACGCGAAGCTACCAGCTGGCAAAAAATATTGCCGGGCTCTTCGACAATTATTCTCATTTTCGCCCCCGCATGGTTCTGGGCTGGGACGAGCATCCGGGAAGCGACTGGCAGGCATCTCTCTGGAACTCAACCATTTCCGCCTCCGGAAGCACCCATCCGGCCATCATCGCCGGCAGGATCGAGACTGCACTCAAATCCGGAAAGCTCAACCTGGACGAGCTTCCACAACGGGTATCACTTTTTGGAATCCCATCCCTCTCGCCCCTCTACCTCGACATCTTCGGAATGCTCTCCAACCACATCGACGTGCATCTTTTCCTCCTGAGTCCCTGCCGGGAATACTGGGCGGATATAGTCGACCTGGTGCGGCGTAAAAAGATCGCCCGCAAACAGGAGGAGAGCACGGAGGGATTCTCTACCGATGACCTTCACATCGATATCGGCAACCGCCTGCTCTCTTCGCTCGGTCGAATCGGCCGTGAATTCCAGTTCCTGCTCGAAGATGAAGAATCCGTTCAATACGAAGAGAGCGGCCCCGATCTCTTCATCGAACCCGAGCTGGAGACGGTGCTATCCACCCTGAACTCCGACATCCTGAATCTCCGCAATAGGGGACGGAAGGCCGAAGACGAGACCCCCCTGCCGGTTGACAGTGAAGATGACTCAGTTCGCATCCATTCCTGCCACAGCCCAATGCGCGAGGTCGAGGTTCTGCGCGATCAATTGCTCGATCTCTTTGAGAAGAACGAAGGCCTCGAGCCCAGGGACGTGCTGGTCATGCTCCCATCGCTGGCGACCTACGCGCCGTATATCGATGCCGTCTTCGGCAGCCGGGACAAGAACCGGGGCGTCCTTCCCTACGCCATCAGCGATGTTCGCGCGGCTGATGAGACTCCCGTTGTGGAGGCCTTCCTCGGCGTCATCGAGCTGGCATCCAGCAGGGCTACCATCGAGGACGTGATGGGAGTCCTGCAATCAGAATCCATCAGGGATCGCTTCGAGCTATCTGCCAAGAATATCGAGACCCTTGAAAAATGGGTTATCGAGAGCGGGATCCGCTGGGGAATCGATGCAGAACACAGGAAAGAGCTCGGGCAACCGGCATTCGAAAACAACAGCTGGCGCTTCGGACTCGACAGGATGCTTCTGGGCATCGCCCTGCCCACAGGCGACCAGGACCTCTGGCAGGGCCGGCTTCCCTGTGAAATGATCGAGGGCTCCCCGGCTCTCCTTCTGGGAAAGCTTGCCGGATACTGTGAAGCCCTCTTCGGTATCTACCGGGAATTACGGCAGGATCACACCATCTCCGAATGGAGAGCGGCCCTGCTCAGCATCACCAGAGAACTTTGCAGCCTGGAGGGGGATTACGCCCAGCAACACCAGGTGGTGCGCCGGGCGATCGACAAGATCTGCGGACAGGCCGAGGCGGCGGGTTTCGAAGAAACCATCAGCCTCGACGTCATTCGTTCGCTTTTCAACGATGAGCTCGGAAGGCATAAAACATCGCCCGGCAGAATGGGATCGGGGATCACCTTCTGCGCCATGGTCCCGATGCGAAGCATCCCCTTCCGGGTTGTCTGTCTCATGGGAATGAACGACCGCGATTACCCGAAGCCGGGCAGAACTCTCGACTTCGATCTCACCAGGCGCCAGCCGCGGGTTGGCGATCGCTCCCTGAGAGAAGAGGACCGCTATTGTTTCCTTGAGGCCATCCTCTCCGCGCGAGAGAAGCTGGTGATCACCTACTGCGGGCAGAGTATCCGCGATAATAAGAAGCTACCGCCCTCCGTAGTCGTCAGTGAGCTGCTGGATGCCCTGAGCGAAGGCTTTGATTACAGTGGCACGGATGCCTCCCTGGATGAAAAGAAACGGCGCGAGCAGTGGATTATCCACCACCCCCTCCAGCCCTTCAGTCCCCGCTATTTTGACCCCGGGTACGCCGAGCTTTTCAGCTACTGCGATGGCTATTTCGAAGGAGCCCGGACGCTGCAGCAAGAGCCAATAGAGCAGGGGCCCTTCTTCGCTGCCCCCCTGGACAAGCGGTCCGACGAGGATAAGGTCCTCAGGCTCGATGCTCTCCTGAGGTTCTTCCAATCACCCTGCAAGGCGTTTCTGCAAAACAGGCTGAACATCCTCCTTCTGCGCCATGGGAGTGAAGTCGATCACCGGGAACCGATCGATCTCAACTTCCTCGAGCGCTACCAGGTGGGCGATACGATGCTCTCTCAGCTCATGGAGGACCGATCACTGGATGAAATCAGCGCCTTCTTCAGCGCCAGCGGCCTGGTTCCTCCCGGAGCTCCGGGAGCCTGCCTTGTCAGTGAACTGGCCGGCGAGCTCGAACCTGTCGTCGCGGAGCTGAGAAAAATTCGGTCTGAAAAAGAGCTCGATGCACTGCGGATCGACCTGCCCATCGGCCGCTTCCGTCTGCAGGGAACGCTGGCGGACATCTATCCCCAGGCGCTCTTGCGCTACGGCTATCAGCGCTTCAGAGAGGACCGCCTCCTGCGACTGTGGGTCGAGCACCTCGTTCTCTGCGCGAGTGCAGCGGGTGGCTATCCGGGCTCCAGCAAGCTGGCCTGCCGAAAGCCCAGGGGACCGGGTATGGAAATTCATCGGTTCAACGAGGTGAGTGAGGCAAAGCCGCTCCTTGCGGAGCTCCTGGAACTCTATGAAATCGGTCAAAACGAGCCTCTCCTCCTTTTCCCCAGGACCTCAGCCGCCTACCTCCAGCAACTGGAAAAAGCCGGAGACGCTTCGGATGAATCCGCCAGCACCGCGCTTCAGCGGGCCCGACGCGTATGGGAGGAAACGAGCGGCGACATGGAGCCTGAACGTGAAACCAATGTCTTCAGCCTGCTCTTCAGAAACGCGGACCCCCTGGCCGCCGACTATCCCGAAAAATTCGGGCTCCAGGGAGAGGAAAACCGATTCGGAACCCTGGTAGGAAAGATCTTCACGCCACTTCTGGATCACCTGGGAGAGGGCGAATGACCCGCGTACTCGACCCGGCAACCATCTCGCTTGACGGTATCCAGCTCATCGAGGCGAGCGCGGGAACCGGAAAGACCTATACGATCACCCAGCTCTTTATCCGCCTCCTGGTGGAGAAGAACATCGAAATTGAAAACATCCTGGTGGCGACCTTTACAGAGGCCGCGACCGCCGAGCTGCGCGATCGCATCCGCTCCAAGCTGCGCGAGGCCCTGGAGGTTTTCGAACACGGTGAAAGCACCGATCCGTTCTTCAAGGCCCTTCTCGAACGGGTCGATGCGAAAAAAGCCCTCACGGCCATCGACCTGGCGCTCGAGTCCTATGACCTGGCCGCGATCCATACCATCCACGGTTTCTACAAGAGGATCCTCAGCGAAAACGCCTTTGAGAGCGGGGTTCCATTCGACAGTGAAATCGTCAAGAACATGGATCCCCTCATCGAAGAGGTCGTCAATGACTTCTGGGTCGCCCGGGTTTATGACGAAGACCTGCTGATCGTAAAATACCTGCGCGAACAGAAACTCAGCCCGAAGGCGCTGAAGAAGCTGGCGAAGAAGATCCGCTCGAGGTCTGAAGCGGACATCCTCCCGGAGCGCGCAGGGCTGCCGACCATGCCGGATCCCGAAGACAGGGAAGAGGCCTACCGGGAATGCCGGAGACTCTGGCTGGAAGACACCGAAGCCGTCAAGGCGATCCTGCTCGATGGAAATACGGATCTGCACAGAAACAAGTACCGGCTGACATCGCTGGAAAAATGGTTTACGGAGCTGGATGGTTTCTTCGAGGCCGAGACCTGTTCCGCTTTTGAGCTGCCCGGCAATTTCTATAAATTCACCCCCGCCGGACTGGACGACGGCCTGAAGCCCAAGGCGAAAGAGGCGGGGGGCGAGCCGCCCTCCCACCCATTCTTCAAGGCCTGCGAACGCCTCGATGAGGAAACCCGGACTCTCTGCGACGCGCTGGATGCCCGTGTCCTCGAATTGAAACAGGCGCTTTCCGATGCAGTTCGTGCTGAGCTGCCCCGGCGAATGAGAGAGCGGGGCCTGATGGGGTTTGACGATATTCTCAGGGACCTCGACCAGGCCTTGCAAGGTGATCACGGGACGCGCCTGGCCGAGACCATCTGCGGCCATTACCATGCGGCGCTGATCGATGAATTCCAGGACACTGACCCTGTGCAGTACAGGATCTTCCAGAAGATCCAGGCCACCGGCGAGCTGCCGGTGTTTTTTATCGGGGACCCGAAACAGGCCATCTACAGCTTCCGGGGAGCCGACATCTTTGCCTACCTGGATGCCGTCACAGATGCAGGCGACAACATCAACACGATGAAAACCAACTGGCGCTCCGACCCTGAGCTGGTCGGCGCCATCAACACTCTCTTCGGAACGCGAGAGAACCCTTTCCGGCTCGAGGCGATCGCCTACCAGGAGGTCTCCGCTGCCGACCAGCGGAAAAACGAGTTGACCATTGATTCCCACAACGCCTCGGGACTCGACATTATCCGGTTCGACTGTGAAAAGGAGACCCAGAAGGGAAAGGCGGAGATCTCTGTACCGAACGCGAACTACAGAATCGCCAGGCAGCTTTGCAGCAGCATCTCCTCACTGCTCGAGAAAGACACCCTCCTGGATGGGCGGAAGGTGCGGGCGGCCGACATCGCCGTGCTGGTCAGGACGGGCCCGCAGGCGCGTGATGTACAGGAGGCGCTGCGGAACGTCAACATTCCAAGCGTCGTCAGCGGAGGCGGCAACATCTTCCATACCCCTGAGCTCCACGAGCTCTACCTCTGGCTCGAGGCCATCACCGACCCCTCGAACGATGGGAAGCTGCGCGCCGCCCTCAGCACCTCCCTGCTGGGCATGAATGCCGCCATGATCGCCGGCCTCGAGAAAGATGAGGAGACCTGGGATCAGTGGATCGAGCGGTTCAGGGAATGGAACGAGCTCTGGGCAGCCAATGGCTTCATCTCTCTTTTCCGCCGGCTCATGGAGTGGAAGGAGACAAATGAGCGCGATGCGATCCATACCCGGATCCTCTCGCGGCCAGATGGCGAACGGCTCATGACAAACATCCTGCATGCCGCAGAGCTCATCCATGCAGAAGCGAGCAACAGGAAGCTCGGCCCGGCTCAATTGATGGGATGGATCGAAAGCAGGATCGCCTCTGAAGAATCCTACGTAGAAGCGGAAGAACTTCGCCTCGAGAGCGATGCCGAGGCCGTGCGCATCGTCACCATCCACAGCAGCAAGGGCCTGCAGTACCCCATCGTCTTCTGCCCCTATATTTCCTACGGCCCATTCCTTCACCAGGACGACAGGAACTACCTGGTCTACCACGATGAGCAGGAGAACAACCAGCTCAAGCTGAACATCTCGCCTGACAAGGAAGATCCGGGCCTCGACCTGATGATTGCCGAAAGCTACGCCGAAGACCTGAGGCTCCTCTATGTGGCCATCACCCGGGCGAGGAATCTCTGTACTGTTTTCTGGGGAGCGTTCCCGCGCTTCAATACGTCAGCCCTCGCCTGGCTCCTCCAGCTGGAATCCAAAAATGACTCAAGTCTCCGCGAGGCGGCCGAAAAAATCCGTGACGACTCCGATGGCGGCATCCGGTTGCTGGAAGAAGACACCGGCTACGCCCATCGCCGACTTCCCAGGGAAGGCGAAGGCGAATCTCTTGTCTGTAGAACCGCGGAAAGAAAACTCAGCAGATCCTGGAGGACCTCCAGCTACTCGGGGCTCACCTCGAAAAAACATTACGTCCATCCCCATCAACCGACTGGCCAGGATCACGATGAAGGCGACACCGGAGAGACCGGGCAGAAGGAACGCGAGACCACGCTGGGAGAAGACATCCTGCTGAAAGGCTTCGGCGGAGGCGCCACCGCCGGCAGCTGCATCCACTCGATCTACGAACACCTTGATTTCACCGATTCCTCTCCGGCTCACCTCGAGGAGCTCGCCAGAGAGAACCTCGAGGCCTACGGCCTGGATTCGGAGAACTTTCTCGATGCTGTCTGCGAAACGATCCGAGAGACGCTGCGGACCTCTCTCGACCCCGATGTCAGCGGACTCACCCTTGGAGAAATTGGACATAAGGACCGCCTTGATGAGATGCAGTTCCTTCTTCCCGTCTCACAGGACGAGCAGGGAAGAGGTCTTGGGGAGGCGCTGGACCCGGACAGACTGGCGGCGGCCTTCTCCCTTTCTGCCTCGAGCCGGGTTCCTCCCACCTACGCCGACAGCATCAGGAAGCTGGAATTTTCCCGGCTGCGCGGTTTCCTCACCGGCTTCATCGACCTCACCTTCGTCCACGATGGAAGATGGTATATCGTCGACTACAAGTCGAACCAGCTCGGCGGCAAGCTGGGCGACTATGGGCAGGAGAACATCACCGAGGCCATGATGTCGCACCACTACATTCTTCAATACCACGTCTACACCGTCGCCCTGCATCGCTACCTGCAAACCCGACTCCACGACTACGATTACGAAAAACACTTCGGCGGGGTCTATTACCTCTTCATCAAGGGCATGAAGGAAGCCCTCGGAGCTGGAAACGGCATCTTCAGAGACCGACCGCCGCGCGAGCTCATCGAGAAGCTCTCCTCGGCATTCGAAGGAGCCACGATATGAGCGCTGTCCTTTCGATCCGGGATCTCTTCAAGGCCGGCTACCTGTCGAGCCTTGACCTCCACCTCTCCGAGGCCCTCCAGAGAATCTCCGCGGAAAAAGACCCCCTTGTCGCCCTCGGCGCGGCGGTCGCCTGCAGGGCGACCACCAGCGGTCATGTCTGCGCGGATCTTGCGTCGGTCATTTCCACCCCTCCCCTGGGCAGCGGCGGCGGCCCTGTCCCCGGAGCCTCCTGGCCTGAGCTCGATGCCTGGGTGACAGCCCTGGCCGAAAGCGGGCTTGTCGGAAACGGCGAGGAGGCTTCCCCCCTGGTCCTCGAAAACAACCAGCGGCTCTACCTTGGAAGGTATTGGGACCTCCAGCAGCGCCTGGTAGCCGAGATCGAAGCAAGGATAGCCCTGCCGCCGGATTCACCCGACGATGAGCTGCTGCGAAGGGGAATCAAGAGACTGTTCGGCTCGGATGAGAGCGGCCCGGACTGGCAAAAGGCCGCAGCCGTAGCTGCCCTCCGGAATAACTTCACGGTAATCTCCGGTGGACCGGGAACGGGGAAGACCACAACCATCGTCAAGATCATCGTGCTGCTGATCGAGCAGGCATTGGAGTCGGGGGAACAACCCCCACTCATCGACCTCCTGGCTCCCACCGGCAAGGCCGCCGCCCGTCTCGAGGAGGCGGTTCGCGCGGCCGGCTCAAAGCTCGAGCTCGAAGATGAAGTCAGACGGCGTATTCCCGGCGAGGGAGCGACGCTCCATCGCCGCCTTGGCTACAACCCCCGCGGCTTCGGCTCATTCCGCCACGGAAGGAAAAACCCGCTCGGAGCCGATGTCGTCATCGTCGATGAGGCATCGATGATCGACCTCGCCATGATGACCAGGCTTTTCGAGGCAATACCGAGAAGCTCCCGGTTGATCCTGCTTGGCGATGAGCACCAGCTCGCCTCGGTAGAGGCGGGAGCCATCCTCGGCGACATCTGCAATTCGCAGCGGGAAGACGGCTGGTCTCCTTCCTTCTCAAAAAAACTCGCGGACATCACCGGCCAGGACTACCCCTCATCCGCAACTGGAGAAACTCCCGCCCTGGCAGACTGCATCGTCGAGCTCCAGAAAAGCTATCGCTTCGATGAATCCAGCGGCATTGGAAAATTCGCCCGCCTGGTACGAAACGGGAAGGCCGCGGAGGCGATCGAATGCCTCCAGGCCGCCGAGTACAAAGACATCTCCCTGCTTCCCCCCGCTGACCCGGAAGCGCTGCAGGAATCCATCCGCGAGCTCATCATCGAACGATACGGAAGCTACCTTGAGCAGGATGATCCGGTCCAGAGAATGGAGACCTTCAACCGCTTCCGCATTCTCTGCGCTCACCGCCTGGGACCGCATGGGTTCTATCATCTCAACGAGCTCGTTGAGGCTACGCTCGATTCAGCCGGGCTGCTCGAATTCGAGGGTGCCTGGTACCACGGAAAGCCCATCATGATTACCCGCAACGACTACCAGCTGGATCTCTTCAATGGGGATACGGGGTTGGTCGTCCGTGATGAGGAGCGAGACGGAGCGCTCCGGGCGCAATTCATCGACCCTGAAGGCAGGATCCGGAGCTTCGCCCCGGCGAGACTGCCGCCGCACGAGACGGCCTACGCGATGACGATCCATAAGAGCCAGGGTTCTGAATTCGAGCGGGTTTTTGTCGTCCTGCCGGATGGCCCTTCGGCTCTCCTCTCTCGCGAGCTCATCTACACAGCCATCACGCGGGCCAGGAAAGAGGTGCTTCTCATGGGCGACGAAGAAACCATCACCTCCGGAATCGAAAAAAGAATCGAGCGCGCATCCGGACTTCAAGACGCGCTCTGGAGCAACGGGTAAGCAACCGCGTCAGCCGCTATACGGCCTCGATGCGCGCTGGCCTGGAGAGCTCAACCGGTCGGCGATCCTGGAATAATAAGGTAATATTTCTGCAGTTGCGGGGTCTTCAATAAGTTCCATACAGGCTGAAAAAAACGTTTTCAGGTCATTTCCACCGAATCTAATTAATTCAACAGGCAGCCTTTGGAGGCGATATCCTGTGCTTGCCCGGTAAAATTGAAGCTGAATAAATGAGCACTCTCTTCAAATACTGCCTACTCTTCCTCACGCTCCTTGCCGCCTCTCCAGCGGCCTGGTCGCAGACAGTCCTCATCAGCGAATTTCTCGCAAGCAATGATGACGGCCTCGCGGATGAAGACGGTGATTTCGAGGACTGGATCGAGCTCTACAACCAGGGCGAAATCTCCGTCAACCTTGGTGGCTGGTACCTCAGCGACGACCCTGAAAACCCGACAAGATGGCGCTTTCCAACCATCGAGATTTCGGCCGGAGGCTACCTCGTTCTGTTCGCCTCCGGCAAGGACCGGCGGGACCCGGCAGCGAACCTGCACACCAACTTCAAGCTCGGCTCAAGCGGTGAATATCTCGCCCTCGTTCGCCCTGATGCCGCCACCATCGAACACGAATACTCGCCTCTCTACCCGCGACAGAGAGAAGACATCTCCTACGGTCTCAACATGGGAACCGCCGCCATCCTGGACGACGAAGACCGAGTGCGCTACCTGGTCCCGGAAGACAACTCGCTTGGCGCCAGCTGGACCACACGGAATTTTGATGATTCAGCCTGGGAACGAGGTCGGCCGCAGGCGGGCTATGACGTCCGTCCGGCGGCCGCCAACCAGGCGATTCCGGTGGCGAGCTGGAACTTTGATGGAAACGTTCTCGACAGATCAGGAGGCGGCCATCATGGAGAGCTTGGCGATGCCAGCTACGACCCTGACATTCCCAACGCGGTCGAAGAGGGAAGGTCCCTCCGCTTCGATGGAGAGACCAGCCAGGTCATCATCAGGAACTACAACGGCGTCACCGCCGGCCAGCCCCGGACCCTCGCGGCCTGGATCAGGACGAGCGTTCGTGGCGGCGTAATCGCGTCCTGGGGCTCCAGCCGGAATGGCAATAAGTGGCTCTTCCGGATAGAAAACAGCAATGGGGCCCGTGGGGCGCTCGGAGTCGACATCGCCAACGGCTACTTTGTCGGCAACCGGAATGTCGCCGACGGACGCTGGCATCACGTCGCGGTTGTCCTGCCTGATGATACGGCCTCCAACACCACCGACCTCAGGCTCTACGTCGATGGACAGCTCGACGCGGGCAATCCCGGCGGCCCCAACCCCAGCGCATCAAGGGGCCGGATCATCGATACAGGCTTCGCCGGCAGTGTTCTCATCGGAAGCGATGTCGATGGAGGCTACTTCGAGGGACGCATCGACGAGGTCGGTCTCTGGGACGAGGCGCTCACGACTGAGCAGATCAGGGCGCTGGCCTCGGGAACCAGGGCCGAAGAGCTAACCAGCTTCCGGCCCCTCATCGAGCTCGACCTCGAGAAGCAGCTGCGAGGAGCGAACTCCTCGGTCTATCTCCGGCTCCCCTTCACCCTTGAGTCCCCCCTGGGCGGCACCTCACTGACCCTGCGGGTGAAATACAACGATGGCTATATCGCCTGGCTCAACGGGGTAGAGGTCGTGCGAAGGAATGCGCCGGAAAATATCTCCTGGAATTCAAGCTCCCTGGCTGACCGCCCCGATGCTGTCTCCCTGACCTTTGATGACCAGCAGCTCACAGACAGGATCGGCCTCCTCGAGCTTGGTGAAAACATCATCTGTTTCCAGGGGCTCAACTCAGCTCCGGATGATGCCGACTTCCTGCTTGTTCCTGAGCTGATCACGGCCGGCGCCTTCGCCTCAGAGAGGCGCTATTTCACCAGCCCAACCCCCGGCGCCGCCAACACGGGCGGCTCGCTCGACTTTGTCGAGGACGTGGTGATCAGCCACGACCCGGGCTTCTACGATGAACCGATCGAGATCGAGCTCAGCTGTGAAACTCCGGGCGCCCTGATCCGCTTCACCACCAACGGCAGCGCCCCCAGCCTCGAAACCGGAACCACCTACAGCGGCCCTCTCCTGATCGATGATACGACGGCCCTGCGCGTTGGAGCCTTCAGGGAAGATTTCGAGCCATCCTATATCGACACCAGGACCTACCTCTTCCTCGACACTCCCACCGGCGGCGGCATCCTGCACCAGGATGCGAGCCAGCCGGGCTATCCCGGTTCCTGGGGTAGCCTGCGAGCCGACTACGAAATGGACCAGCGGGTGGTCAGCGAAGAAAATTCGCCCCACTACGATGAGCGGGTCCGAGAGTCATTGCTCGCCATGCCGTCTCTCTCGATTGTCATGGATATCGACGACCTCTTTGACCGTACCACCGGAATCTATTCCAACTCTCAACGCGCCGGCGTCGAGTGGGAAAGGCCCGCCTCGATGGAGCTCATCTACCCGGATGGCAGAGAGGGAACCCAGATCAACTGCGGCCTGCGCATGCAGGGCGGCGCCAGCCGCCAGCCCTCACGCCCCAAGCACAATATGCGCCTGATGTTCAAAAAGCTCTACGGACCCGGGAAGCTCAAGTTCCCCGTCTTTGAGGATTCACCGGTCGAGAGCTTCGACACGATCGTCCTGCGCGGAGGCAACGGGGACTCCTGGTTCCATCCCTCCGCCACCCAGCGCGCCCGGGCCCAGTACATCCGGGATCAGTGGTGCCGCGACGCCCAACTGGCCATGGGACAGCTGAGCGCCCATCAGAACTACATGCATCTCTATCTCAACGGCCTCTATTGGGGACTCTACCACCTCATCGAACGACCGAGCGCCCCCTTCCTCGCCGCCCATCTCGGTGGGGACCGCGAGGAATACGATTCCCTCAATGTCGGCGAGCCTGTCGATGGCGACCTGCGCGCCTGGAACTCCATGATGCAGATCGCCGAAGGAGGCATGAGCAGCCCCGAGGCCTGGGAAGAGATCCAGGAATATCTCGACGTACCAAACCTCGTCGACTGGATGATCCTGAACTTCTACGTCGGCAATGTAGATTGGGATCATAATAATTGGTACGCAGGCCGCAGGAGACTATCTGGAGAAGGCTACAAATTCTTCGTCTGGGATGCGGAGCGCACCTTCTGGAACCTGAATGAAAATCGCACGGGTCTCAGCAACGCCAACCGTCCATCCCGCCTGCACCAGCGCCTGACGGATAACGAGGAGTATCAACTCCTCTTTCGTGACCGAGTGCAGCGTCATTTCTTTGACGATGGGGTGCTCACCACGGAAGCAGCCCGAGCGAGGTGGGACGCCTTCGCCGAACATATCGAGCTGGCGCTGGCTGCTGAAACGGCGCGCTGGGGCGATGACAAGCGCGCGAACGACCCCTACAACACCAGGCAGGAGTGGACCACTGAGCTGAGCTGGTTCCGCCGCACCTACTTTCCAAGGCGAACTGGCCTCGTCTACGCGCAGCTTGCCCAGCGGGGACTCGCACGCAGCGCGATCGATCCCCCATCTATAGAGCCGGCAACCGGCAGGATTCCTCCGGGAGGAGCCGGCCTCGAAATCAACATGACGACCGAAGCGGGCAGTATCTACTACACCCTTGATGGAAGCGATCCCAGGCTCGAGGGCAACCGGGTGGCGGCTTCCGCCGCGCGGTTCACAGAACCGTTCAATCTGCCGAGAAGCTCCGAGATCCGGGCGCGCACATTACGAAGAGGAGTCTGGAGCAATCTCATCGAGAGGTCGTTCGCCACCGATGTCTCGGGCCTGCGGGTCAGCGAGATCATGTACAATCCCCGCCCCCCTGCTGAAGACAGCCCCGTGAGCCAACAGGATCTCGAGTTCATCGAGCTGGCCAATCCCTCCGATGAGACAATTGACCTGACCGGGGTACGCCTTGCAGGCGGAATCGAATTTGATTTCAGTTCAGCGGGAGTATTCGACCTGCTGCCGGGAGAGTTCGCCGTGATTGTCCGCGATCTCGAGGCCTTCGCCACGCGTTACGATGTCGCCCGGATTCTCGTAGCGGGAGAATACCGGGGCAACCTGGCCAACGCCGGCGAGAAGATCGAGCTTCGGGACGCGCTTGGAAGCATCATCGCGGACTTCAGCTACAACGACAGTTGGGAGCCCGGCACCGATGGCCAGGGGTTCTCGCTCGTGCTGAGAAACCTCGCCCTCCCACCCGAGGACCTGGGCTCAGCCGAAAGCTGGCAGGAAGGCCTGGTCATCGACGGGACTCCAGGTTTTGCTGAAGCGCCGGCGGCAGCGGGCGGCCTCCAGAAGCCTGGCGACACGAACCAGGATGGACAGGTCGACCTCTCCGATGCCGTCAGTCTTCTCGGACATCTCTTCCTTGGAACACCAGAGCGGCTTCCCTGCCAGGATGGAGCTGTAGGTGATCCTGGAAACAGGATCCTGCTGGACCTCAACGGCGATAGCGGTGTCGACCTCGCAGATGGAATCCACCTCCTCATCTACCTCTTCCAGGGAGGGCCGCAACCGGCCGCCGGCACCGAATGCATCCGTATCGAAGCCTGCCCTGAAAGTTGCGGAGAATAAAGCTCGCGAAACAACGGTCCGCTCGGCCTAAGATGGCGTTGTTTCAAAGCTAATTGTTGCTTTAGGCTTTCCGCGTCTGCATGATGTATAGACTTTAAGGCTGTAGGCAGGGAGTTCCAAACAGAGCTAGCCTCAAGGCTTAGAACGCAGAACTCCGGGGGCATTTGTATAAACGCTGGAGCAGAAGATGAGCGGAACTGGATCTCAGAAAAGATACTGGCAGCCGAGAGTTCTCGGTCTCATGGGTGCTGCCCTTTTAGCGGTTCTCTCCCTCGTTCCCAGCGCCCGTCTTCAAGCCCAGGGGATTCCCGGCCTGGAGCTCGACATCCCGGCTCCCCAGGGATTCACGCGTTACTTTCGCGAGGTATCCTTTCGCCGCGGAGATTTCAACACCGACGGCTCGGTCGACATCTCCGACGCGATCGCCACCTTCGTCTGGCTGTTTGCCGGCGGTGAGGCGAGCACCTGCACGATCACCGGCGATACCAACAACGATTCCACCGTCGATCTGAGTGATGGCGTCTTCAGCCTCGCCTACCTGTTCCGCGCCGGAGCCGAGCCGGCCGCGCCCGGCCCCTTTGAATGCGGGCTTCCGCCGGAAACCGGAAAGCTCTCCTGCGACACCTACCCGCAATGCTCGAACGATCTGCCCCTCATCTCCCATGTGCTCAACCGCATCACCTTCGGGCCGACCGAGGAACTCCTGACGCGGATCCAGACGCGCGAGAACCTGCTCGCCTACATCGAGGAACAGCTCAACCCTCCGAATAACTTTGACCAGGCCGAAAATGAACCCGAGCTCGCCGCGGTTGCCGAAAGCCTCGACCTTGGATTCGATCCGGACTACCTGGTACCCAACAACCAGATCCCGCGAATGAACGCCCTGCTCCTCAACGATGCGATCAACAGCCGCTGGCAGCTGATGCAGGTGCTTTCCCTGTTCTGGAACAACCACTTCCACACCCAGGTCTCAGCACTGCGTGACAGCTTCTTCTCAAAAGGCCAGCGCGGCGGCTCCGCCGGGGTGCCCCCCACCCGGCAGATGTTCAACGCGGCCGATTCAGACGATTCGGGCACCCTGACCGAGCCTGAGTGGAACTCCTTCCGCAGACCCAACAGGCATCCTGGAGCAATCGCATGGGAGCGCTTCCCTAACCGGCTCAGAACTGACGGGTTTATTACCTACCAGGAATTCATCACGAAGAACCAGCTCGCCTATTGGAAATACTACGGACAACGCGAACAGCGGGCTGTGGCGGTCGACATGGAATTGCGCGAGTACAATTACTTCAGGAGAAACGCCTTCGGTAATTTTCGCGATCTCCTCGAAGGCTCCGCCAAGAGCGTCGCCCAGGTGATCTACCTCAACAACTTCGAGAACATCAACACCGCGCCGAACGAAAACTACGCCAGGGAGTACTTCGAGCTCTTCGCTCTCGGGGCCGACCATGTCTATACCCAGCGCGACATCGAGGAGCTGGCCAAGGTCTTCACCGGCTGGACAGCCGGCTGGGTCACTCGAAATACCTTCCCGGCCAATGACATTCTCTTCATCCGGCGGCCAGGCAAAGTGATACGCTCAATCAACGACCGTGAAACCGGTACAAACTACCGCTTCCCCACAACTGAAAACTGGGACGACGAAACCTACACCTGGGCTTATAACTTCGCCAGCGAGAACCATACCTGGGGACGCAAGGACATCTTCCTGCCGCGCTACGGTGGAGTAGATTCGCTCGGAAACCCAGTGATGCCATTCACCGCACTGCAGATCGCCAACAACCCCAACAACCGTACCAACGCCGCGGCCATGAACGAGTTCTACCAGGTTCTCGACAAGAC
>Ga0310124_10000532_pt1 | contig 26471 bp, 20 predicted proteins | sample CB11b_AW_Bot5_MG_FD_203507 | JGI IMG/M metagenome (GOLD analysis project Ga0310124, IMG submission 203507) | Marine microbial communities from Western Arctic Ocean, Canada - CB11b_AW_Bot5 | ecosystem: Environmental > Aquatic > Marine > Oceanic | place: Canada: Western Arctic Ocean | collected...
ACCCATTAAGAAAACTACTCCGTTTTCGGTGACTACTTTAAATCGGTTTAAGTTCACATTTTGTGTTACCAACAATTTTGACCGCACCTTCGTGTTGACTAGCGCGTCGCCAGCGCGAACGGTGATGCTTGTCGGGCCGCTTATCGTAATTTCATTGTGAATATGCTCTACGATGCGGATTTTGAAAACGGCCGACTCAACTAGTGTAGCCAGCGCCGAGTTTTCGACCTGACCAGTCAAGAGAACTGAATGATTAAAGGAATGAACTGAGATATTACCGGCATTAATTCTTGGTTCGAGTCTTCTGATTTGGCGATGTGCGATTCGTTGGATAAATCCATCGTCAATTATTCTTCCTGGACTACGGGTGGTTGGGCCGCCTTTAAAAGAGTTGCACGAGCTGAGGAACATCAAAATCAAAAGTAAGCTAGTCACGTTGGATTTAACAGACATGTGAAGCCTCGTTAAATGTTTGTTGACCGATTATAAGTTCGGTTGAAAAAAACGGGTATTTTTAGCCGATCCAAGACATGTGGGAAGTGTTCTATTTTCGACAGCCGTGCACTTAGAACAGTTTCCAATTCAGAGAAAAGACTATAGGTGGTCACTCTGTTAATCAACGATCGAGAGAGGGCGGGCAATCCGTGAATTATTCGTTATTTGGCCCCAAGCTGGTACTCGCTGTATCAAACTGTTTCGACTTAGTTTTAGATTCCCAGTGATTGCTGGGATAGATACGCCGGCTATAAGCCGTTCAAACTGATTTGCAAGTCGATATGCATCGATCCCGAGTGCGTAGAAAGAAGGATTCTGTTTAGCTGCAGGGAATGCGTTTTCCAAGTCGTGTCTAAGTCGAAAGGAAAACAGTGTCAGGGGTAGTGCGACAAATCGCGTTCCGTTTTTCTTTTTTATGGGGACGTCTGACCGCAGAGCGGCAGAAGTTACGAAAAGTGGTATGTCGGATCCGAAATGGAAGTCTAAAGCGGCAACCAACGATGCGTATTCCCTAGACCCGACTAGTCCAACTACGGCGTGTATATCGCTCCTTCGCCTTGGAACAAACTCAATTTCTCTTCTGACTAATCTTTGGATGTTGGTATGGCGCATAAGGCTTGCGTCAATGTCCAAGGCGCGACCAACTGCGTTTGTCACGTCCTTTAAATCATCCAATGTCGTTAAACTTACTATCTCTACGCTATTGGATATTGAGGCGGCAAAAGTGGCGTACGCCCTATGCGACCACGAAGTGTGGTCTCGAAAAACAATTATCCGAGTTGATCCTTCGTTACTGATACGCTTTGCTAGTTCCACGGCCTCGTCCTCAACTGCGAGGGACAATTGAGGAATTCGTCTATTAGGTCTACGCGCTTCGGTTCTTTTCGGTTGGAGGGTGGGATTTACTCGGTTCAAAGCGATGGTGGGGACGTCTGTTTTTAACGTGCTCATTGATTGAACATTGGATTTGGATAAGGGGCCCAATAGGATTTGTGCGCCGTCCGCTTCGGCTCGCGAGACAACGTCTGCCATTGTGTTTCCAGAAGTGTCATAGACCAGAATTTTCTGCCGTCGATTTGCCTCGATTTCCTCGGTAAGTTGCGTAGACCAATAAGCCGCGACGAATCCGTCTCGAATAGCCCGCGAGGCTTCGGCTAGTGGACCACTTTGAGGCAACAGGAGTGCAATGATTTGCGGCTCATCGGGTCGTATTGAAGTTTCCGATGGGGGTTGCTTATTCGCGAGATGGGTGGGATTTGCCGATCTCCAAACATCCCACCCACGCTGTTGCAGAGTAGGTGTTAATGGACTAAGAAATTTTGTGGCAAGGTCCCACCAAGCGAACTCGTCTTCGGTATCAGCATTTCTCGCGAGAGTGGCACTGTATCCTAGTGGCAGTTTTTTTATTGAAGACCAGATCCTCTCCGCAAGCTGCTTTTCGTCGACACCCGGGTAAGTGCTAAGTCTTACTAAAGTTGTAACGGCACCGACATGATCTCCCATTGAGATTCGAATGTGCGCTGCGAGCTCCAACGCGGAGATTTCTTGTACGAGGGTAGTCGGGGTAAGGGCTTCCAATTGTTTTACCAGATTGTTTTTGTAGCGCGGATTTTTGCCTAAGTAGTTCAACTCTAGATCGATGAGCTCGACTTCGAAGCGATCAGATCGACTGAGGCGGCTAAACAGGGAGGGATCATTTTTGATGCGAGCAATAATAGATTTTGTTTGTTGTGTCCCATTGTGAGTCGACAAAAGCCTCGCTGCAGAGAAAAAAAGTCGCGCAGTTTCTGCCGAACTTGCGTTCATTGCGGCTCGTTGAATCTGGATTTCCAGGTTCGACGAAATGGGATGTTGATCCTTTTGGATGATTTCCAGCGGTGTGATTTGACAGCCCGCGACTCCTAGAATGACCAAGACGGTTAGGCCAATAGGGAATGCCATGAAAGAACGGTATGGAATCTTATATGTTGTCGCGACCCCCATCGGGAACCTCCACGACATGAGCGAACGAGCGATATCAGTTTTAGAGAATGTCGATGTCATTGCGTGTGAGGATACTAGACGATGCCGCAAGCTTTTGAGCGCTTTCAACATTCAAGCGACGAACCTCATCTCCTTGCATGAACATAACGAAGAGAACGTGACTTCTCGTGTTCTTGATCTAATTGCTGAAGGTCGCGATGTTGCGCTCGTATCCGACGCGGGTACGCCGCTCATTTGTGATCCGGGTTTTGACCTAATGCGCGCGCTGTGGAAACGAAAACTCCACGTCATCCCTGTTCCGGGTCCATCGGCAATTACGACAATTTTGTCTGTCGCGCCTATTCCAAACCACGATTTCAGGTTCGCGGGATTCATCCCTGCTCGAGCGAGAGCGCGTGAGGACCGATTAAAGCAACTGTTGGTTGATGGCAGCTCAGTATTGTTCTTTGAAACTGCGCGGCGACTTTCGAATACTTTGGATGCCCTATGTAAGCTCGAAGCTAATCGGCGACAAATTTTTATAGCGCGTGAACTTACGAAGATCCACGAGAGTCTCTACTTCGGAAGCGTGGAAGGTGTTCGAGATGAAATTGCATCGAATGAACAAGTTCGTGGCGAGATCGTTTGTCTTCTTGGAGGAACGACGAAGGTTCCCAGGGCAGATGTTGACTCGACACTCCAAATTCTCTTGGCCGAGCTCGCCCCCACTCAGGCGGCGAGGTTGGCCGCTAAAATAACGGGCGAGACGCGTGCGCGCGCGTACAAAAGAGCACTGGTCCTAACGAGTAATGGATAGTACGCTCTTCTTCGAGTCGGCTAGGCGATCGCTGGCATGATGATTTGTCAGAGGAAAGTCCGGGCTCCATAGGACAAGGTGCCAGGTAACGCCTGGGGGGCGTGAGCCCATGGAAAGTGCAGCAGAGAGTAGACCGCCATACAGTTTATGCATGGTAAGGGTGAAAGGGTGCGGTAAGAGCGCACCGCAGGCTTCTGGTAACAGACCTGGCTAGGTAAACCCCGCCTGGAGCAAGGCTAAATAGAAATCCAGTCGCGTGGTCCGCGCGGGATTTGGGTAGGCTGCTAGAGACATTCGGTGACGGATGTCGTAGACGAATGATTGCCCAAGACAGAACCCGGCTTATAGGCCGACTCAATTTTCCGAACACGATGCAAGAACCCTTTACGCGCTTGGAATTAGGTATCAAGTTAAAGTGCTTTCGAGGAAAAGACTTCTACCATTTATTTCTAATAGATATACGCACTCCAGTGATCTATTTGTAATCCCATAAAATTCCGAAATTTCCCTAGTTTTCTGTGGGTTAGGTGCTACTGATCCTTGACAAAGTTAAGTTCCAAACCTAGGGTCGGGGTTTGTGTGGTAAAAAGTGGGAAAATCAGGTTAAAGGTGGGTTAATTACCGTCGTAGGTAAGTACCTTGATCTGAGGTCTAAATCTTATGTTTCGAGGCATTGCAAGCGTAACAATGGACTCGCGTGGACGGATGGCACTGCCCACGCGATTTCGCGAGGAAGCGGAGCAGCGCACGGAAAACCACCTGGTTGCAACGATTGATAATAACGAACAGTGCTTGCTCCTCTATTCGCTAGGAGATTGGGAAGAAGTACAGCTTCGACTCGAGGCACTTTCGAATATCGGTACCTCGGCACGACTGTTGCAACGGCTATTAATTGGGCATGCGACCGACGTGGAAATGGATGCTCAAGGACGGGTCCTCATTCCACCGTTGCTGCGGGAGTACGGGGAATTGGAGAAGAAAATCGTACTAATGGGCCAAACCAACAAACTCGAGATATGGAATGAACAGATCTGGAGAACTCGAAGAGAAGAATGGCTGAAGGCAACACGCGAGAGCGCTTTCAGCGATTTGAGTGATTTGGATGGTTTGTCTGTATAGAGACAACGCGAAAATGACGCACCACATACCTGTGTTGCAGGACGACATGGTTAACGCAGTTATGACGGATCCGGACGGGACCTACCTCGATGCCACCTTTGGGCGTGGAGGACATGCACGCGCCCTTCTAAGGCAACTGTCACCTAAAGCCACGCTGTTGGTGCTTGACCGCGATCCTGACGCTTATCGTGTGGCTATCGATTTGTCACGAGAGGATTCGCGCGTGCATCCAAGGCGGGGGGTTTTCAGCGAAATAAATTCGATACTGTCCAGTAATCGGTGTGTTGGGTTGAGCGGTCTCATGATGGATATAGGCGTGTCGTCTCCTCAGCTTGATGACCCAGCCCGTGGATTCAGTTTTATGCGCAGCGGTCCCCTGGATATGCGAATGGATCCGGACAGCGGAGAGAGTGCTGCTTCCTGGCTAAATAGAGTCGATCTCGCAGATTTAATAAAGGTCTTGCGTGAATTGGGTGACGAAAAAAATGCACGGTCGATTGCGAAGTCCATCGTCAATGAAAGGCCGTTAAGCACCACAGCTGAATTGGTTTCCGCCATTAACAGCGCTGGATCACGACGCGATCCTCGTAAGCACTCCGCTACTCGTGTGTTTCAGGCCGTTCGAATGCACGTTAATGATGAACTCGTCGAATTAAAACGGGGGATTGAAGCCGGGTTTCATCGCCTAGCGGACGGAGGGCGGATCGGGGTGTTGACGTTTCACAGCATAGAACACTCGGTCGTACGCCAAAAGTTTCGGAGTCTTGTGCGTCCAGAGCTGCCTAGGCGTTTACCCGTTCGCGGAACGTCCTTGGGGCGCGCCACATACGTGGTCAAAGCGAAGCGTCCAGATGCGGCTGAAACCGATAAGAATCCACGATCTCGAGGTGCTTTGTTACAGGTCGTAGAACGAATTGAGTAACGCCAGAACAAAGCGTTTCCGCGACTCTTCCTGGTTCTTTTTCGGGGTTCTCGCTTTACTCGGTGTTGCGGTGAGCGGCGTCCAGGTTATTGGTGTGACTGATGATCGCCGGGAACTGTTCCACGAACTTACCAGCAATCAAGAAATTCAAGACAGCTTATTGCAGGAATACAGCCGCTTATTGTTGGAGCGTGGGACTTTGTTGTCCTATCAAAATGTCGATCGCATTGCACAAAGACGCCTGAATATGCGATTTCCTGAACAGGTGACGTCAGTAGTTCGCCAGCCGAAAGCGCAATCGTTGGCACAAGATCGGAACATCCGATGAACCGTCCGCGTCATTTTGTGCTGACCGGGTTATTTACACTTGCGTTGTTGGGATTGGTCGGTCGTTCTGGTTATTTGGCCGTGACCGAACGCGAGTTTTTACAGAATCAAGGGAAGGCGCGAGCTATCCACAACGCAGAGATTCGCGCCCACCGCGGTGTTATTTCTGATCGCAATGGCGACCCGATGGCCGTGAGCACACCCGTTGTATCCGTATGGACGGATCCAAGTGTGGATAGACTGGACGCTGGCGAATTGGTCCTCGTCGCAGAACTCCTCGATCGGCCCGTTGATGGGCTTCTGAAACGACTTGAGCGAAGTAAGCACACCCAATTTGTCTACCTGGCTCGTCGCGTCAGTCCCGCGATCGCGAGATCTCTGCGTTCACTGGAAATACCAGGGATTCGGTTTAAGCGCGAGTATCGGCGGTTTTACCCGTCTGGCGAAATATCGGCTCATGTCGTAGGCAGAACCGATATCGATGACGTGGGCCAAGAAGGTATCGAGCTCTCGATGGACCACGTTCTGCGAGGTGTGCCCGGTTCTAAACGAGTCCTTACGGATCGACGCGGACAACGGGTAAGAGATCTTGATTTTTACGATGCTCCTGATTTCGGGGACGACGTTGAGCTCAGTATTGACCTTCGTCTTCAATTTCTAGCGTACCGGGAACTTAAATCAGCCGTTGAACACAGTGGAGCACGGTCCGGGTCTGTCGTAACACTGGATGTTAAGACTGGAGATGTACTTGCGCTTGTTAACCAACCTTCCTACAACCCCAACCGAGTTGGTGCTCGCGATTTCGACGGCATGCGCAATCGCGCGATCACGGATCTTTATGAGCCAGGATCTACGGCCAAGCCGTTCGCTATCTTGGCGGCACTGGAGACCGGGACGTATCGGGCCGACACAATAATTGACACGACCCCAGGCTACCTGACGGTGGGTCGAAAACTCATAGAAGATCCGGTCAATCGCGGTCGACTCACCTTAGCGGAAGTTCTCGCCAGGTCTAGCCAGGTAGGCGTCGCGAAAATAGCGCTCGGGCTTGAGGGGTCTCATCTGTATGACGTTTTTCATCGATCCGGTCTCGGTTCCATTCCAGCGACGGGACTGCCGGGTGAGGTGTCAGGGCTACTTACTGACAGGGATATCGACAATCCAATCGTACGTGCATCGTTGGCATACGGTTATGGCGTCACGGCTTCCGCAATGCAGCTCGCACAAAGTTATCTGACGATAGCGTCGGGAGGCGTTAGGCGCCAGGTGAACTTGATACGAGGATTACCACGGGCATCTGAGGAGCGGGTCTTCGAAGAAAGTGACGTCGCATCTTTACTCCGCATGATGGAGGGTGTTGCCAGTTCAAAAGGAACGGCACCGAAGGCTCGAGTTCCTGGTTTCGCAGTCGCCGGAAAGACAGGGACATCGCGAAAGGTTACATCGGGGACTTATGACGACACGCGTCACGTTGCCCTGTTCGCTGGTATTGCGCCGTCTCGTGATCCCCAGGTCGTTGTTGTAGTAATAATTAATGAACCACTAGGGGAACATGTGGGGGGCGGGGAAGTCGCGGCTCCGGTCTTCTCACGCATTTTGGCCAGATCCTTACGGATATTAGGCGTTGCCCCCAAAAACCTAGTAGTGACGGACCGAGAAAACGCGCGTGAGGGTTTTGATCATGCGGCTTGACGAGCTACTCGACCGCACTGATGTCGATCCCATAAAAGTGGATGGAATTTGCATCGATTCGCGTGCAGTAACACCTGGAGATTTGTTCTTTGCTCTCCAAGGTCGCAAGTTCGATGGTCACGATTTCGTCGATGAGGCCCTTCGGCGTGGTGCGGCCGCGGTCTGCGCTGAACGTCAAATCGCCGGGTCGTTTGACGTTCCGATTGTCGTCGATCCAAATTTGGCCGTGCAGTTGAGCGCAATTGCAGGTCGATTCTGTAACGAACCTAGTGAAAGCTTGTTTTGCATCGGCGTTACAGGCACCAACGGTAAGACATCGATTGCGCACCATTGTGCCGCTTTAATGGAGCGGACGGGATTTATGGGAACAATTGGGTGGGGAGTTATCGGGAACCTCCGCCCGTCGCATCTAACGACAGAGAATGCCGTAACGGTACAGCAAAGGTTGCGGTGCCTTTGTTCGATGAAGCAACGGTCCGTCGCTATGGAAGTAAGTTCGCATGCGCTAGAACAAAACCGCGTTGCCGACGTGTCGTTCGATGTGGCCGTTTTCTCGAATCTTAGCCGAGACCATATTGATTACCACGGCGGCATGGACGAATACGCTGTGGCGAAGCGAAAGTTGTTTGAATTTGGCAGCTTGACGGCTGCCGTGATAAATACCGATGAACCGTTTGGTCGAGAACTCGTGTCCCAATTGCGGGCTCGCGATTTGACTTGTGTTACGTACGGCACAACCAAAGAAGCTGACGTAAGTTGGGTTGTGGACAAGTACACGCGAGATGGCGTCGTCGGAAAATGGCATACGAAGTGGGGTGAATCCGACTTTGATCTGCCGCTGTTTGGAGACTTTTCCGTTGCAAACGTTGCCGCCGCTGTAGGGGTTGCTCTGCATCGGGGGTACGCGCTAAGCGAAATCACTGCTTTGCTTCAGCGTCTTCCTTATATTCCTGGCCGTATGGAGACGTATCGAATCTATGGCAAGCCAGCAGTCGTGGTTGATTACGCGCACACGCCAGAAGCACTGAGACTAGCCCTGTCAGCAATCCGAACCCACATGGGTGGACGCTTAATATGTGTATTTGGTTGCGGTGGAGATCGTGATCAAGGTAAGCGATCGATGATGGGAGCGGTCGTAGCGGGCCAGGCGGATATGGCGATCGTCACCGCGGATAATCCGCGTTCAGAAAAAGTCGACTTCATCAATAAGCAAATTGTGGATGGATTTGGAAACTGGAATGCGTATCGCTTGATTCCCGACCGGGCCACGGCAGTTCGCGAAGCCCTGCGCGCTGCGTCTTCCGATGATGTCGTGTTGATTGCAGGTAAAGGTCACGAGAACACGCAGGAAATCAAGGGCGAGAAGAACGTATTTGATGATCGAGATTTCGTTAAGAACCTACTCGGATTAACAGACTAATGTTCCTTTGGTTGACCGACTATTTATCGCAGTTTGTAGCCGCCTTTGGAGTATTTCAGTACTTGACCTTCAGGACGATGGTAAGCGCAGGCACCGCCATGTTCTTGTCTCTAACCCTAGGCCCGGTTCTTATTCGCAAGCTCTCAACTCATCAAATTGGCGAAGTCGTTCGCGAAGATGGGCCGAGGTCACATCAAAGCAAAGCCGGTACGCCAACGATGGGCGGAGTACTGATTCTTGTAGTGATTTTGGCGACCACGATATTGTGGGGAGATCTTGGTAGCCGATATATACGCATTGTTCTGTGCATCACTCTCTCCTTCGGCGCTATTGGATGGATTGACGATTTCTTAAAGATTTCGCGGTCAAGCTCCTCCCACGGGCTTTCTGCGGGTTGGAAGTATTTGTTTCAATCGGTGTTTGGTATTGGAGCTGCGGTTGCTCTGTACAACACCGCCTCGTCGTCGGCCGACACCACTCTAATTGTGCCTTTCTTCAAAGCAATATCGATCCCTCTTGGAGCTTTCGGATTCGTCTTTTTGGCATACCTAATAATTGTGGGCATGAGTAACGCGGTAAATCTGACAGATGGGCTGGACGGGCTGGCAGTTTTACCCACGGTTATTGTCGGCGCGGCGTTGGGCCTCATCGCTTATCTTGTCGGCAACGTTGAATTCGCGACGTACCTGCAAATTCCGTACGTCGAGGGCGCTGGTGAGCTCTCGGTATTCTGCGGAGCGTTAATAGGGGCTGGCCTCGGTTTTCTTTGGTTCAACGCTTATCCCGCGCAGGTCTTTATGGGGGACACGGGATCGCTTGCACTCGGGTCGGCTCTGGGTGCAGTAGGGGTAATGGTTAGACACGAGATCGTCCTCTTGATCATGGGGGGCTTATTCGTTCTGGAGGCTTTTTCTGTGATCGTTCAAGTATCTAGTTTTAAGCTTACTGGCAGGCGCGTTTTTAGGATGGCTCCTATCCACCACCATTTCGAATTGAAGGGGTGGCCTGAACCTAAAATAATCGTCCGATTTTGGATTATTACGCTGATGCTCGTGATGTTTGGTTTGTCTACGTTGAAACTGCGATGACACCAAACGGCACGCTGATACTGGGTGCTGGCGTCAGCGGTATGTCGTGCCTTAGGTATCTTCACGGAAAACGAGACCTCATCGTCTGCGATACCCGATTCGACACCGACCAAAGCCCAATCCCCAATTCAAGAACGTTTTATCAAAACTTTCCTCAAGTATCGTTGATAAGGCCAAGTGACATTGATCGCGCGATCGATTCGGTTTCGACCATGATCGTGAGCCCCGGGCTGCCTCTTAGTCATTGCTTGGTGCGAAAAGCTCTTTCTACGGGAATCAAACTTGTTAGTGACGTGGACTTGTTCATGGATGCGGCAGACGGCCCAGTGATCGGAATTACGGGTACCAACGGAAAGAGCACAGTAACGACACTAGTAGGCGCAATGCTTGAGGACCAAGCATTCGGCAGCGGGGGAAATCTAGGCCCTCCGGCCTTAGATCTACTTAACGATGGTTTTGCAGGTTACGTTCTTGAGTTATCGAGCTTTCAACTGGAACGAATGGAAGCAAAAAGATTAGACGTCGCCTCGATCATTAATATAAGTAACGACCACCTGGACCGCCATGAGTCGCTCGATTCATACGCGGCGGTTAAACGAAGGATTTACAGAGATTGCGGATTTGCAGTTTATAACGGCGACGATCCCCTTTCTCGACCGCCGGATAATGTGCCATCCGTTGCCGTCAATAAAGATGAACGATGGCGAGTAATCGAAAAAGGAGTAGTTATTGACGGAAGGTTTGTGGCTAGCGACGCGATTAAACTTACGGGTGATCACAATCGGTTTAATGTCGTTGCGGCTGCGGCCATTGCACATAGCTTCGAGGCTAGCTTCGACAATATCAGACACGTTTTGGAGTCCTTCGAGGGCTTACCACACCGAGCCCAAATCATAGGCAGTATTGATGATGTCACGTATGTGGATGACTCGAAAGCTACCAACTTGGGATCCTGCATTGCCGCAATTCAAGGTGTAATTAAACAACCGTCATCTCGAAGAATCGTCCTGATCGCGGGGGGGATGGGCAAGGGCGCAGATTTCGCCGTGTTGGGACGGGCTATCCCTGGCCATGTTCGAAGCGTGGTATTGATTGGTCGAGATGCGAGACTTATCGCAGCGAACATTCCGGGCACGCCCGTAGCCTTTGCTTCTGACCTTGACGACGCGGTGGTGAAGGCACGAATGGACGCGCTTCCTGGCGATGTAGTTCTGTTCTCGCCCGCGTGCGCGAGTTTCGACATGTTCGAGAACTTCGTAGTTCGTGGACAGGCTTTTACTCGTATTGTGGAAGGTATGTCCAAGTGACTGCGAATTTCGATATATCCCTCGTGATCGCTTGGCTCATAGCATTGGTGATCGGCGTGATTATGGTCGCTTCGGCGTCATCGGCGTTCGACGTCGCAGGTATCTCGTATGGAGTTAGGCATGTTGCGTACGTCCTCGCATCCATATGTGCGTTTGGGGTCGTGGTCTCGCTGCCCTTGAAACTATGGGAATTCGGACACAAAACGTGCTTGTTCGTAGCACTCTTGTTGGCCGTTGTCGTGTTGATTCCGGGTATAGGAAGCGTGATTAACGGCAGCAGACGTTGGATTGATTTCGGATTCTTCACTTTCCAAGCATCCGAATGGATTAAGTTTTTGGTTCTTATCTATATCGCTGGTTTTCTGTCTCGCTCTGGTGAAAAAGTAAAGCGCGGAGGTACCGAGCTCCTACGCCCGATGCTGTGGCTCACGCCTGTTTTTCTCCTAGTCCTGATAGAGCCCGATTTCGGCACTCTCGTTATTCTATTGGTGTTGGTAGCAGGTTTAGCGTTCCTGGCTGGTCTGCGGTTGCCGCATTTTTTGTTAGCAGCAGTTTTTGTTGGTGGCGGACTCTTCTTACTTATCTTAATCAGCCCAGAAAGGACTGAACGTCTCGCAACGTTTCTTGATCCCTGGGCTTCGGCATCTAGTGGTGGTTATCAACTCACGCAAGCGTTGATAGCGTTTGGTCGTGGAGAAATAACAGGCATTGGCCTAGGCGATGGGATCCAGAAGCTCTTTTATCTACCCGAGGCGCATAACGATTTTGTTTTTGCCGTTATTGCGGAGGAACTTGGCCTTGTTGGTGCAGTTTTTGTAATAAGCCTTTTGGGTTTTATCGTATTACGCGGCTTTAGGATTGCCCGAAAGGCCATTGATGTTGATCGTTCATTCGCCGGTTATTTGGCATACGGTGCCGGTCTCTTAATAGGAGCTCAGGTACTCATTAATGTTGGAGTAAATACCGGCGTTCTTCCCACGAAGGGCTTAACTTTGCCGTTCATAAGTTATGGGGGAAACAGTCTTCTTGTCTGTGCAATGTTGATGGGATTAATCCAGCGCGCGAGTTTTGAAGTTTCGACGAAAACTAAGCAAGGTCGCGCATCTTGAGACCGTTGGTTGAAAAGTCTCCCGACGTACCCGATATGGGTCGCGTTAACCGCATTCACTTTGTTGGAGTGGGTGGTTCAGGTATGTGTGGTATCGCAGAGGTGCTCCTGCACCAAGGTTACTCTGTGACAGGATCAGACATCGCCGATTCTAGTGTCGTCCGTCGCCTTGCAGAACTAGGTGCGCAAGTTTCTGTCGGGCATGAAGCGCACAACGTTGTTGGTTCCGACGTGGTGGTTGTGTCGAGTGCGGTCGATACCGATAACCCAGAAATCGTTGAAGCTCGTCGGCAGAGAATTCCTGTCGTTGCTAGGGCCGAAATGTTGGGCGAATTGATGCGCTATCGACGTGGTATTGCTGTTGCTGGTACGCATGGCAAAACTACTACGACAGGGCTTATCACCAGTATTTTCCAGGCGGCTGGCCTGGATCCGACTTTTGTCGTCGGAGGCTTGCTGAAAAGCGAAGGACGAAATGCAAAGCTTGGTGATGGAAAGTATTTAATTGCCGAGGCGGATGAAAGCGACGCTTCCTTCCTGTTTCTTCAACCCATGGTTGCCGTAATCACGAATGTCGATCAAGACCATCTTTCAGCCTACGACCATGATTTTGAAAAACTAAAACAAACGTTTATCCAATTTGTCCATCGATTGCCATTTTATGGCCATGTCTTTCTATGCTTAGACGACAAGCCCGCGTGTTCACTAATGCCAGAGTTGGCGAGACCGGTATACACATATGGCCTTTCCGCCGAAGCCAATTTTCGCGCGAGAGACATAGAATACGAAGAAAGCGTATGGCGGTTTACGGTCGAACGTCCCGAGGAACGTAGTGAATTAAACGTGGAACTTCCGTTGCCGGGGTTCCACAACGTTAGAAACGCAGTCGCGGCGATCGCTGTTGCCACGGAAGAATCCATCGCCGACGAGGCGATACGGCAGGGCCTAAAGAATTTCAGCGGTGTGGGTCGACGTTTTGAAACACGGGAAATAACGGTTCGAGAAAAACACCTAACCCTAGTCGACGACTACGGTCATCATCCCACAGAGGTTAAGAACGTGCTGGATACCGCACGTCTGGTCTGGCCATCGAGACGGTTGCTCATGGTCTATCAGCCGCATCGATATACGCGAACGCGCGACCTATACGACGACTTTGTCCGAGTTCTTTCTGAGGTTGATGCACTCATATTGGTCGAGATTTACTCAGCAGGAGAGCAGGCGATACCTGGAGCCGACAGCAAAAGTTTAGCGGCCGGAATACGGCAAAGGGGCGGCGTCAATCCGATAGTTGTATCGGATCCCAACGAAGCGCGTGAGATGGTAAAGAAACTCGCGAACGAGGGTGATGTGGTAATTGTTCAAGGGGCGGGAAACGTAAGTCTCGTCTCGGCTGGCATGGAGTCTTGTTAATTTGGTTAGTCGATTACTCAGCGTTATAACTGCCCTTGCTTTGCTGGTGCTGGCGGTTCAGAGCGGCCGGACAGTATGGGGATACCTAACCGGGCCACTTGATCTCGTTCGTGTTGAGGGTGACTTGTCGGGCGCTGAACGGACGATCGTCGTCGCGGTGGTGAATGAGGCGATGTCGATGGGCGATGCCATTAACCCTTCGGACCTGCAGGAAAAAATAGCGGGTATCGATTGGATTCGGGCTGTAACAGTTCGAAGAAATTGGCCGAATTCCGTTCATGTCACCGTGAATCGAGAGTTACCAACCGTGCGGTGGGGATTTGATGGGTACCTAAATGGGAAGGGCGACGTTCTCAGTAGGGCTGAGAAATACCAAGGTAATCTTCCATGGGTTAATGCTACGTCCTCGGATTCCGCCGCATCTATGAAGTTATTCAAAACCTTTTCCACGTTGGTCGGGCGTTCAGGTCTGCGCATTGTTGAATTGGATGAATCGAGCGTCGCTGGCTGGACCGTAACTTTCGCTAACGGGCTGTCGGTTGCGACGGGCAAGAAGGACGTTCTGAATCGTTTGAGACGCTTTGTCTCCGTATACGAAGAGATACTTCAAGGTAATGAAGATCACGTGATAAGGGCGGATGCGAGATACCCCAGCGGCGTCGCGATCGAGTGGGATGAGGAAATTTCTACGTTAGTGGCTTCACGCGGGTTATAGATATGGCTTCAGACCACACAAACAAACAAATCGTAGGCCTTGACATCGGGACCAGCAAAGTCGCTGCCATCGTGGGCGAAATCAACGAGTTGGATGAAATCGAAATTATAGGTATCGGATCCCATCCGTCGCGAGGACTAAAAAAGGGCGTTGTAGTGAATATCGAATCGACGGTCCAGTCAATTCAGAGGGCTGTGGAAGAAGCTGAACTGATGGCGGGTTGCGACATTGACGAAGTATATGCAGGTATTGCTGGTAGTCATATTCGTAGTCTTAACTCGCATGGGATCGTAGCTATTCGTGACCGGGAAGTGATCCCGCAGGACGTAGAACGGGTGATCGACGCTGCTCAGGCGGTAGCGATACCGGCTGACCAAAAAATCCTCCATATTCTTCCACAAGAATATGTAATCGATAGCCAAGAGGGTGTTAAAGAGCCTCTGGGGATGTCAGGCGTTCGCCTAGAGGCCAAGGTTCACCTTGTGACAGGCGCGGTTAACGCGGCTCAAAATATTGAGAAGTGCATTGAAAGATGTGGCCTCGCAGTTAGGGGCATCGTCCTCGAGCAGCTGGCCTCAAGCCTCGCTGTTCTAACCGACGACGAGTTAGATCTGGGCGTATGCCTGGTGGACATTGGCGGTGGAACGAGTGATATCGCTGTGTTTACGGACGGAGCGATACGCCACACGGCCGTGATCCCGATCGCAGGTGATCAGGTCACGAACGACATTGCGATGGCGCTTCGTACACCGACCCAACACGCCGAAGAAATCAAGATTCGTTACGCCTCTGCACTCACTCAATTAGCGCAAGAAGGTGACTACATCAAGGTTCCGGGGGTAGGCGATAAGCGCGCGCGCGAGCTCTCTAGGCAGGCTTTGGCGGAAGTGGTTGAGCCGAGGTATGCCGAGCTTTTTACTCTTGTTCAGGCTGAATTAAGACGTAGCGGTTTCGAAGACCTTGTTGCCGCGGGTATCGTTCTTACAGGTGGGTCTTCGAAGATGGAAGGCGTAGTGGAATTAGCGGAAGAGATATTCCACATGCCAGTTAGTCTCGGTTTTCCGAAAAACATATCAGGCCTAAAAGACATAGTAACCAACCCAATTTATTCCACCGGCGTTGGTTTACTAGCACACGCCAAAGAAATTGAACAAAGGCATTCGGAGCAAGGGAATTCTAGAAGCTTCGGCTTTTTTAGCGGAGTCAAGAAGTGGCTGGACAAAAATGTGTGAATAAACTTTCAAATAGGAAAAAACTATGTTCGAACTAGTCGATAGTCCTCCTCAAAGCGCGATTATCAAGGTAATTGGAGTTGGTGGTGGCGGCGGAAATGCGATTCAACATATGGTTTTAAAGAATGTTGAAGGCGTTGACTTCATAGCGGCAAATACCGACTCCCAGGCTCTTAAGAGTTTGGACGCCAAGACCATATTGCAACTGGGCGCATCAATTACCAAGGGCCTCGGCGCCGGTGCCGACCCTGAGATCGGCAGGTTGGCAGCAATGGAGGACCGTGACCGGATCGCGGAAGTTCTTTCTGGCGCAGACATGGTATTCATTACTGCTGGTATGGGCGGTGGTACTGGGACAGGAGGGGCACCGGTCGTAGCGCAGGTGGCTCGCGAGCTGGACATCCTAACAGTGGCGGTCGTCACGAAACCCTTTCGATTCGAAAAACGAATGGAATCTGCGGAGCAGGGGATCGAAGAACTTGCCCAGCATGTTGATTCGTTGATTACGATCCCGAACGAGAAACTTTTGGCGGTGCTGGGAGAGAGAACATCAATGGTCGATGCTTTCGCGACAGCTAACGAAGTCCTATGTGGTGCCGTCCAAGGTATTGCAGATCTGATTATTCGGCCAGGTATGATCAATGTTGATTTTGCCGATGTACGGACAGTTATGTCTGAAATGGGAATGGCGATGATGGGTACTGGGCGAGCAGCCGGGGAGAATCGAGCGCGAGATGCAGCGGAAGCTGCTATTCGAAGTCCTCTTCTTGAGGATGTTGATCTTCAAGGTGCCAGGGGTGTACTCGTCAACATTACAGCGGGTCCGGATCTATCCATAGGTGAATTTAATGATGTTGGTGAGACCATTAACGCATTTACTTCGGAGAGAGGGCTCGTTGTTATTGGTACCGTAATTGATGCGGAAGCTGCAGAAGAGCTTCGCGTTACGGTAGTTGCGACGGGACTTGGCGAAGCCCTACTTCCAAGCGTTGTCGTCGACAATACGTATGAAGGTGACGATACCGACGACGGGGAAGGGGGTCGGCCCAATTATGATGACTTGGATCGGCCTACGGTAATGAGAAAAAAGCGTCGGGCTAGCAGTGCACGAGAAGTGCCGTCCGAACAATCCGAAAATATGAATGCAGATTATTTGGATATTCCGGCCTTCCTGCGGCGGCAAGCGGATTGAAGCCAACTGTTGCGTTCTCCCAAGGAACGACAAGCTAACAGAGAGTGTGAATTGCCCCCTGCTCTAATTTCTTGATCGGGATCCAAACAAACTTGAGCCGGCTCGACTTTTTCGGCAACAGATCGACACAAAATGTTACAACTTAGCCAAGTGGCTTCGTGGCCATGAGGACCCGCGATTGCTAACATCCAGCGCCGTTCTTGAACCCTGTTTTAGACGTGGGACTATGGTTAAACAAAGAACGCTGAAAAACATAATACGAGCAGCCGGTGTAGGGTTACACACTGGGGAAAAGGTTTTTCTGAGTTTACGGCCTGCGCCACCTAACACCGGCATTGTGTTTACGCGCACCGATGGTGATTCGCCGATACCGGTGAAAGCGAACGCGGTCAATGTATCTGACACCACAATGGCGACTTCGATAGGTGAAGGATCTAATAAAATTTCGACGGTTGAGCACTTGATGTCCGCTATGGCTGGGCTGGGGATTGACAATGCTTTTGTCGACGTTAGTGCGTCAGAGCTGCCTATTATGGATGGGAGTGCGGCACCCTTCGTATTTCTAATTCAATCAGCTGGATTTCAAGAACAGGACGCGGCTAAAAGGTTCATCCGCGTCCTAAAGGAACTCAGTTACGAGGAAGGTGGGGCGAGGGTAACGATTTCTCCTCACACCGGTTTTCGAGTCGAATACACGCTGGATTATGACCATCCAGTTTTTCGGACACATGTTCGACACGCGTCGGTTGATTTTTCTACTACTGCTTTTGTGAAAGAGGTCAGTCGTGCCCGAACGTTTGGTTTTCTCGCGGATTTTGAAAAATTGCGTTCAATGGATCTTGCCCGAGGCGGTAGCTTAGACAACGCGGTGGTCGTTGATGACTTTAGGATCCTTAATAACGATGGCCTTCGGCAAGGGGATGAGTTTGTCAAGCACAAGATTCTTGATGCGATCGGGGATCTATACTTATTAGGGCATAGCGTCATCGGGGCCTTTTGTGGCTTTAAATCCGGTCATTCGACGAATAACGCTTTAGTTCGACGCTTGCTTGCGGATCGTGACGCATACGAAGTCGTAACGTACAGCAATGAATCTGATAACCCGATTTCATTTGGCAAACCTGCATACGTAGCTTCCTGAAGTTCTTTCTCGTAAACCATTTTATTTGATTCCAGTGAATCGTTGTCCGGAATCCTGTTCAAGCGGGACTACGCTTTAGGATCATGCCCCGATAAATTCGTCCGTCCGTGCTGAGCGAGTTTTCGTAATGCACTTTTTAATTCGCCTTGTTCGGTTCGATCGGCGAGCTCTTCAAGCGGTTCACGCGCTGGCGTCGATATGTTCTCCGAGAGGCTACGTTGAGTCGCAGAGGGCTCGAGCGATGACACAGAACGAATTTTGATCTCTTCGATTTGCGAAAATTCCTGGAGCTGACAAAGTTGATTTAGCAGCCTCGGTGTGTCGAAGCGGAGCCGGGTTGCCCAGGAAGCGTTTTTCGCGAGAATTGTCAATCTGTTTCCACGAACATTCGAAACCTCGAATTGGAGGGCCATGTTTGCCGGCAGGATAGATCGTAATATTTTTGTTTTGTGTTCTTGGTCTAAAGCTCGGTTTACAAGTCGGTAGAGGGGTGATTTCGAGCTATCGGAATGAAACCTTCGGCGTAACAGAGTTTTTATTTTGTTATCAGGCACGGCGTCTAGATTCAAGAGTGGTTAATGTTTTCTTGCTTTACTTGATCTAGACATAATAGATCTAAGACATACATTTGGTCGAATGCTAGCGCTTGATATAAGTGACGAAACCGTTCGGACCTTGGGCACGTTATGGACATTCCCATGTTGCGGCGTTGATTCGAGTTAAAATAACGTTTTCCCAATCCCCTTAAGATTATGTTTGGCCAGTTAATCCGTAATTTGTTTGGAACTCGCAATAGCCGGGAACTCAAGCAAATGGAGAAAACGGTTGCTCGGATCAACGGGCTAGGCGCTGGTTTGCTCGGATCGTCGATTCAAGACTTAAAGTGCCGAACTGCCGAATTTCGGGAACGACACCAGAACGGTGAAACGCTGGACGACCTCTTGCCGGAAGCATTTGCATGTGTCCGTGAAGTTGCAGAAAGAGTGAGTGGGACACGCCACTATGACGTTCAACTTATTGGTGGGATAACGCTGCACGAGGGTAGGATTGCCGAAATGCGTACCGGTGAAGGGAAAACGTTAGTAGCAACGTTGGCAGCGTATTTGAATGCACTTACTGGATACGGCGTTCACATCGTTACCGTCAACGACTATCTCGCGCGCCGAGACGCAGACTGGATGGGTCCGATATATGGAGCGCTCGACATGACTGTCGGCGTGGTGCAGTCGGGTCAAGATATGGAAACGAAGCGCGGGGCGTACGCTGCTGATATTACCTATGGGACCAATAACGAATTTGGATTCGATTACCTTCGCGACAACATGGCTTTTAGGAAAGAAGACCGGCTGCAGCGACAGCTCAGCTTCGCGATTGTCGACGAGGTTGACTCGATCCTAATTGACGAAGCACGGACGCCTCTAATCATTTCGGGACCGGCGGAAGAGAGCACCGATCTCTATCGGAAGATCAACAAATTCGCACCTAAATTGGTCCAACAGGAGCAGGTCGAGGTCGCATTGCCTGCGATTATGGGTGGCGAGGAAATAGAAGACACCGGTGATTTTTTTGTCGACGAAAAAAATCGTCAGGTGGAATTGACAGAACGAGGGCACCTCGCGGTTGAGGACGAGTTAAAACGCAACGGGATGTTGGGGGAGGGTGATAGTTTGTATGCGGCGTCCAATCTAGGCCTGTTACATCACGTCCAAGCCGCCCTGAAAGCACATTTTCTATTCAAGCGCGACATTGACTACATGGTTCGTAACGACGAAATCGTTATCGTCGACGAGCACACGGGTCGTGCTCAACCTGGTCGTCGTTGGTCCGATGGTATCCACCAGGCAATAGAAGCCAAAGAGGGAGTCTCGATTCAGAACGAAACCCAAACGGTCGCTTCAACTACTTTCCAAAATTATTTCAGGCTTTATGGAAAGCTTGCTGGTATGACGGGGACCGCGGATACGGAGGCCTTCGAATTCAAACAGATATACGGCCTAGATGTTGTAGTGATCCCGACGAACGTTCCCATGATCCGTGAGGACCGGACGGACCTCATATATCTAACTGTCGAGGAGAAATTCGAGGCGATCGTAAACGAAATACGAAAAAGCGTTGACGCAGATCAACCCGTTCTAGTCGGAACAGCGTCGATCGAATCGTCTGAAAGGATTTCCCATGAGCTGGACCGAGCCAAGGTCTCTCACAATGTGCTCAACGCCAAACAACACGAAAGCGAAGCGGAAATTATTGCCCAAGCGGGTCGTCCAGGGTCCGTGACTATTGCTACCAACATGGCGGGTCGAGGCACGGATATAGTGCTAGGAGGTAACTGGCAGGTTGAGGTGGAGAAACTCGGTGATGAACCCGACCCTTCTGAAGTCACTAGTGTCAAAACTGCGTGGAAGGAAACCCACGAAAGAGTGATCGACGCGGGAGGCTTGCACATTATCGGAACAGAAAGGCACGAATCCCGCCGGATCGACAATCAGTTGCGCGGCCGGGCAGGAAGGCAAGGCGATCCCGGATCCTCGCGTTTTTTCATTTCTTGGGAAGACAATCTGCTTCGAATTTTTGGAGCCGATCGGGTTCGCGGAATGTTAGATCGTGCTTATACCGAGAAGGGCGACACAGCCGAAGGGGCTATATTTGATCGCTCGATTGAACGAGCTCAACGCAAGGTGGAGGGCCGGAATTTCGATATTCGTAAGAATCTCCTCGAGTATGACGATGTTGCAAACGATCAACGAACGGTGATCTACCAACAACGAAATGAATTAATGGAGGCTAACGACATCCGCGAAATGCTAGAGGACATTCGTACAGAAATAGTGGACGAAGCAATTTCCGAGCACATTCCGCCCGAAAGCATAATGGAACAATGGGACATACCGGAGTTGGAAAAGACTTTGGTATCGGAGTTCAACTCCACCCAGCCCCTGGGGAAAATAGTCCAGACGGAAGACGAGGTCACTGAAGACGATTTGCGGCGAAGAATTAGCGAACAAGTCCAGGAGGAATATGGGGCTAAAGTTCTTGCATGGAAATCGGAAGGTCTAGATATGAATCGCGTCGAGAAGGAAATCATGCTCAGCGTTCTCGACCAAAAGTGGAAAGAGCATTTAGGGACGATGGATTATCTCCGCCAAGGAATACATTTGCGGGCATATGCCCAAAAGCAGCCTAAGCAAGAATACAAACGAGAGGCGTTTGAACTTTTTCAGGACATGCTTTACGGCATTAAGCGGGATGTGATTCGGATTCTATCTCGCGTCGAATTGGACCGTGGCGAAGATCTTGGCGACGCGGAGAGGAGGCGTCGAGTCGAGAATAGTAAGCGTATGCAATTTCAGGGCTCCGAAGCCGCCGAAGCGAATTTCGATCAAATGGGCGTTTCGGGTGCTGACGTAATGGCTCCTATGGCGGTAGGCAAGCCACAAACGTTTGTCCGAGAGGATCGCAAGGTTGGACGTAATGAAAAGTGCCCCTGTGGTTCAGGTAAAAAATATAAACAGTGTCATGGGCGAGCAGCATAGCTTCGCGGGGTTGATTTAAGTGTCTGTCAATTTGCCTGTTATGGGCGTACTTGAAGAGGTTCCCGGAATTAGGTTAGGCACAGCGGATGCCAGAATTCGCGATAACGGTCGTGACGACATTGCGGTGTTTTCTTTTGATCCTGGAGCGACCGCTGGTGGCGTGTACACGCGCAACAGTTACAGGGCGGCACCCGTCGAAATCGCGTCAGCTTGTCCCGGTCCCGCCCGCGGTTTCATTGTGAATAGCGGGAACGCCAATGCTGCGACTGGAGAGCGCGGCGTCAACGATGCTATGCAAACGTGCTCACACTTGGCTTCGCTTCTCGAGTGTGATGTCACAGAGGTATTACCATTCTCGACGGGAATTATCGGCGAATTTCTACCGATGGAAAAAATTCTTGCCGGTATCGACCGGGCTCACCAAGCGCTTAGTCCCAACCATTGGGCCCAGGCAGCGGCAGCGATTATGACGACTGACACTACTCCGAAGGGACTTTCGAATCGCTTTAAATTAGGCGGTCGTGAAGCGATTGGCACCGGAATCGTCAAAGGTTCAGGAATGATTCGACCCGACATGGCGACGTTGTTGGCTTTCATCGGCACGAACGCGTCGATAACACCAGAAATTGCCCGAAGATTAACTCTCGATCTCGCAGAACTAAGCTTTAACCGTTTGACGGTCGATGGGGATACTTCGACCAACGACTCCTTTGTGTTGGTGGCGTCAGGAGCAGGAGACCACGACACAATACATGACAATTCGTCGCGCGAGTATTTCGAGTTGTTCCGTGGCCTAACTCCGATCGTTAGGGAATTGGCGATCCGGACAATACGGGATGCCGAAGGGGCGACGCGCTTTATTACCATACATGTGCATGGAGGCCGTGATTCTTCGGAATGCATGCGCGTTGCATACACGGTTGCACAGTCTCCGCTTGTCAAAACAGCCTTGTTTGCCGGCGATCCCAATTGGGGACGTTTCTGCATGGCCATCGGTCGAGCAGGTATCAGGGATTTGGATCCATACGGAGTTTCACTCAATTTAAATGATGTTCGCGTGGCGATAGGAGGTATGGTTTCAGACAGTTATCGCGAAGAGGATGGGGCGGAAGTTATGGCTAAAGACGAATACGAAATAACGATTGATCTTGGTCGAGGAAGCTCTCAAGAAACGATATGGACATCCGATCTCTCGTACGAATACATTCGCATTAATGCTGAATATCGTTCCTGATCGGCGTTAGTCGTTCGAGTCGCTGGAACCAAGGTCGTCAAAGTTCCGTTCGCCTGGGATCGCATGTTTTTCGTCTGCCCATGCGCCGAAGTCAATCAGCCGGCATCTTTCGGAACAAAATGGACGAAACTCGTTTTCCACGGTCCAACGTAAGACTTTCTTGCAAGTAGGACAGGGAACGATCTGGGTGGTCTTCTCAGGCAATGGCCCTCTCTATATAGTGATTATGTAGTTTTCGCACCTTGCTATTGAGCCTCAGCAATGAACCCTCGTTCTGGATGACGTCATCGGCGAGCGCCAGTCGACCAGCCCGATCGAGCTGGCTATCCACAATCGCCTGGGCCTCTTTTCTGGCGACCTTGTCTCGTTCCATCGTACGCTCGATCTGTACTTCAACGGCTGCATCAACCACGAGTATGCGGTTGACGTAACCTCCACGGGCTCTAAGAAGCGGATTAACAACTATTGCATATATGGATTGGACGGCTTGTAACTGCCGCAACGTCCATTCATTAATCAAAGGGTGCAACAATTTTTCCAACCAACGTCTCTCTGTCGGGTTGTCGAACACTTGTTGCCTCAGTGCCTTTCTGTCGAGATGCCCGTCTGATCCGACTACGCCGCCGCCGAAATGGCCGGATATTTCGTTAAGTGCTTGGGTGCCTGGTTCAACAACTACACGAGATGCAGTATCGAGGTCGATGACATCTACTCCTAGATTTGAAAAGCGATCGGAAACCACAGTCTTACCACTGCCGATCCCTCCGGTAACTGCAACGACAAATTTCGACATCAAAGGGAGAAGAAAGCCGTAAAAAAATCGCTAGTCGCGAGAGTAACGCAGCCTCCAATACTTAAAAAGGGCCCGAAAGGAATTGCTTGTTTCACCGCCAATTTGCCCAAGGAGATTAGAAACAAAGCATAGGCTAGTCCTAATATTGATGCGACGAGTATGACGGTCGGCAGGGCTTGCCAGCCGAGCCAAGCCCCCAGTGCGGCTGTCAATTTGAAATCGCCATTGCCCATACCGTTCTGCCCCCGGATTAGTTTGAACACTTGGTTGATGGCCCACAGTGACGTATAGCCGACGGTCGCTCCCACTAGAGAAGATATGGGGCTGGGGAAATCGCCAGTGTCGACATACTGGTGCGATACGATAAGCCCAAGCCAGACGAGAGGCAGCGTAATTTGATCTGGAAGCAGCGTCGTTTCGATGTCGATAACTAACAACGTTAATAAAGATGCAAGGAAGACAAAGTAAAGCAACGCCGCAATTGAATATCCCCATATCGAGATTGTTCCGATCGCCAACAGGCACGTGATGCTCTCAATCAAGGGATAACGTACCGAGATTGGACTTGCACAGAGAACGCACTTGCCTCTTAGAATGACCCAGCTAATCAATGGGATGTTGTGCCGCGGCGAGATAATGCCTTCGCAAGAAGGGCAGTGTGAGCGGGGATGGACCAGGTCAAATTTCGTTTCAGTTGAAACGTTGATGTGGAGCGCTCGTTGGGCCTCTCGGCGAGTATTTCGCTCGAGCATTAGTGGAAGCCGGTAAATGATTACGTTTAGGAAGCTTCCGATCGCCAGAGCGATGAGTCCCACGAACGGCAGTGTCAACCAGTCCACCGATAGCATTTGGCTTAAATTCTCTATTCCGCTGGCGGACAAATATTTGCACTCCCTGAAAATGGGGTTACTTTCAAGATAACGCCAATAGGTTATACGGAAGCTATATAGATTTCTAAGATTCGAATATTTGTCCTATTAGCTTCTGGGTTCTATTTTCCTTTTTTTGCAGAAGTGATGAAGTAAAAAATCACTCTTTAATTTATACGACGGTCGAAGCCGATGATTAATAGTGGAAGGCGTCAAATTTTTGTAAAGAAAGAACGCCCGCCGCGTGAATCTCATTATTGAGGAACACTTGTTGAGACGTTAAGCTTTGCGCCGCCCGCGCCGGAATAGCTCAGTTGGTAGAGCGACTGATTCGTAATCAGTAGGTCCGCAGTTCGATTCTGCGTTCCGGCACCAGCTGTCAACGCGAACGCGAAGCCGTCAAACACAATGCATTTTATGGATGAATACGTCTATCGCGCGGTTACGGTGGATTATTCGTTACACCGAAAAGATACTGTCTTATCAAATTGATATAAACAGCTCAGAAGACCGTTTGAATTGTCTGGTCGCGCGCTGCTGTCATGAATATAAGGTTAACGATGACGGTTAAGTATTCTGCAGATCGGACAATAAAATAGATTGATAATTGGAACTTTTAAACTGCGTTTTACCTGTATCTTATTGTTGTTAAACACTAGATTATTTATATAAGGGTGTTTACAAACCCAGTTTCATTATGTAACTTTATTATAATTTCTTGAAATGGGAATAGTAAGAGGGATTATGGCTGCTAAAAAACTTTCAGTATCCGAGCTTCATGCTCTTATCCGTGACGCGAAATCTGAAATAGAAAAGCGACAGAAAAGACTGGATCGAGTTAAAGCAAAAGTAGATACGATATTAAAGAACGAGGACGTGACGTTGGATGATCTTTATGCGACGCGTAACCCTTCTAAAAGGCCTGCCGTTGCTCGTAGAAAGCGCAAAGTAAAACCAGTTTACAAGTCCGGGAACAATACATGGACGGGTCGTGGTCGGGCTCCAGGATGGGTCGTTAAGATCTGTGAGAAGGACGGAGTAGACGTCATTAAGTTCAAGACTCTGTCTCAGTATAAGATCTGATAACGTCGCCTAAAGCGCCAATGGCTTCGTAAATATTTTCAAAGCCATTGGATCTTGGTGTGGTCGAGAATCAATGCATGAAGAGACATGTATGGTTTTCATTAGGGACTTTGAGTTTATTTTTCGGGCTCGAAACGCAAAGAGAGATCCATCGGCTCGATATTTTTTGTTATCTCGCCGACTGAAATATAGTTCACTCCTGTTTGGGCGATCGAGACTACGTTTTCGAGTGTGATACCTCCGGATGCTTCGAGTTGTATGTTTCCGTCACTAAGTGTTACCGCTTCGTGAAGCTTTTCCATTGAGAAGTTGTCCAGCAATGCCATGTCGACGGCTGCTTCGATTGCCTCCACCAATTGGGAAATCGTCTCGACTTCAACTTCGATTTTGATATGGGGGTTTCGTCGTCGCGCAACGTCGACACTCTCGGTGATCCCGCCGGCCGCGGCGATGTGATTTTCTTTAATCAGGTACGCATCAAATAGTCCCAATCTGTGATTTTTCGCGCCTGCAACCGCAACCGCATATTTCTGGGCTATCCGAAGGCCGGGCACAGTCTTACGGGTGTCTAGAATCTTAGCGCTGGTTTCCGAAATCGCTTCCACATACTGGCTTGCGGCGGTTGCTGTTCCCGAGAGTAGTTGGATAAAGTTCAACATGATTCGTTCACAAGTCAGCAAGCTTCGTGCGGGTCCATGTGCAACTAACAGGGCATCGCCCGGTGTTACGCTTTGGCCATCGTGCACTAGCCATTCGAGGGTAATTGATGTGTCAATTTGCTGACAGGTTTCGTCAGCCCAGGGTTGACCACAGAATACGCCTGCGGTTCGAGTAATCAGATGCGCCGTGGCAAGTTGATCCGTTGAAATCAAAGCCGCGTTAATGTCGCCCGAACCAACGTCTTCGACGATAGCGGCTCGGACGTTGCGACGAACCTCGTCGAAGAAGGCCTCGTTGACTGATAGGGGTGATGGATCCATAGTCGTCATTATGTCATTTCAGCGAAATC
>Ga0310124_10000533_pt1 | contig 26470 bp, 26 predicted proteins | sample CB11b_AW_Bot5_MG_FD_203507 | JGI IMG/M metagenome (GOLD analysis project Ga0310124, IMG submission 203507) | Marine microbial communities from Western Arctic Ocean, Canada - CB11b_AW_Bot5 | ecosystem: Environmental > Aquatic > Marine > Oceanic | place: Canada: Western Arctic Ocean | collected...
AAGTAATCCATACCAGTGGGAAGAGAAAAACAGCGATAGCTAGAGCTACTGTACGTTCTGGTAAGGGCCGTATAAGAATAAACAACAAACCCGTTGAATTCTATCAGCCGGAATTAGCCAGACTGAAAATACAGGAGCCTCTGGAATTGGCTGGTAAGCAGACTAATAGGATTGACATAAATATTGATGTTAATGGAGGAGGAACCATGGGTCAGGCTGAAGCCACAAGAACTGCAATAGCCAGAGGCATTATAGAGTGGTTCAATGATGATGATCTACAAAAACTGTTCCAGAATTATGACCGGGCCCTTCTGGTCAATGACACAAGGCGTAAAGAACCCAAACATCCAATGGGTAGAGGTGCGCGTAAAAAGAGGCAGAAATCATACAGGTGAAAACAAATGCTAGTACCAGTTAGATGTTTCAGTTGTAACAAAGTTATTGGAGGCTCTTACGAAGAGTTTATTGTGAGAAAGGAAAATGGAGAAAATCCTGCTGAAGTTATGGATGACTTAGGGATAAAGCGATATTGCTGCAGAAAGATTTTTGTTTCTCATTTAGACTTAATAGATGAACTCTTACCCTACGACTGATTTTTTAAGAAAGGTTACTATAACCACACTATAGGGCCCGTGGGGTAGTTTGGCATCCTTGTACCTTGGGGTGGTATAGACTCCAGTTCAAATCTGGGCGGGCCCACCACCTATAATCAGGGAACCAACAATTCCAGAATCGGATCCTAAACCGGGCTCAACTATCATTTCAGACAAATTGTCCAATGGAGTGTAATCATTCCACATTTCAATAACCTTAGATCTTATCATGGGAAATAAATGCATATGTTTCATAACCCCTCCACCTAGTATGACTCGGTCTGGGGAATGATTAGCAATTATAGATACTATTCCGCTGGCTAACAATTCAGCTTCCTTTTCCCATGCCGGATGTAATTCGGGAAGTTCCGAAGGTGTAACTCCCCATCTTGCCTCTATTGAAGGACCACTTGCTAGACCTTCCCAGCAATCACCATGAATTCTACAAATTCCCCTAAAATCATCAGGATTCGGGACCCGCATATGACCCATTTCAAGATGGAAATTACCAGTATAGGGCTTTCCATTCACTAAGACACCACCACCAATTCCAGTACCAACTGTGATATAAATTAAGGCCTGACAAGACTGTCCAGCCCCATAATTATACTCCCCAATGGCTGCAGCATTAACATCCGTATCAATTTTGATTCTTGCTTTAGAATTACTTGAGAACTCCTTAAAGAGATTTATTCCTTTCCAACCTTTCTTACTTTCAGATATCAATAAACCATAATTCTTTGATTGAGGATCAAGAATGACTGGACCAAAAGTTCCAATCCCTATATTATTTAGCTCATAATTATCAAAAAAATCAAAAATATTCTGCAAAGTTTCCTCCGAATTTCTAGTAGGTATCTCTGTACGATCTATAATATCAAGAGGATTATTTGCAACAGCTAGAATACATTTGGTTCCCCCCAATTCAGCCCCTCCATACAAGCTAGTCATAGTTTAATCCTTTTCTTTTTGCGACCACCTTTCTTGTAACGACTGTAACTCTTCTTTGCCTTCTTATCTCCCTTGGTCACCCTCTTCTTTTTTGGAGGTTCATCATCCTCTGTCATAATATACCAAAATAGGAGTGATATAAATGGTGCGGGGGGTGGGATTTGAACCCACGTACCACTAAGGACTGGGACCTAAACCCAGCACAATTGGCCAGGCTATGCGACCCCCGCTACAACCCTCTGAACCGCACATTTAATAATAGAATTGGTCATACGGCATAATGTTCAAAGATATCAAAAAGAAAGCCGAAGAAAAGGCATCCAATCTTAAAGACGTGACTACCAGTGTTGGCAGCAAGGTAGCTGACCAAGCTAAAAACTTAGGTGAAAGTGCTTCAGAACTAGCCTCAGGAGCTGTAAAAACAGCCACAGGTGCTGCATCCTCCGCTGGCAAAATAGCAAAGGGAGCCATTGATTCGGTTGTTATATCCATAGCCACAAAGATAGTTATACGTTCAATGAAAAAAGTGGGAAGTAAAGGTTCATCTTATATCAGTGATGACTCTAAATATGGAATATTCGTAGATCGAACTTGGGAAATGTTACCTTTGCCTGTAAGATTGGTTGGTAAGGAGTCATTAGGATATGATACTGCTATGTTCACCTTAAGAAATACGGTATTTAGCAAGGACAATAATGAACCTGAAATCAACAGGAATGATGAAGGCATCATCAAAAAAACCATAAAAGGAATGTTCCGATAAGACGTTGAATGTCGGTCATATCTTGTAAAGCACTGTCAAAAAGGTACGATGATGTGCTAGCACTCAATGGTGTCGACCTCAATGTTGAAAAAGGTGAATTTTTTGGACTTCTGGGGCCTAATGGAGCTGGAAAGACCACATTACTAAAGATACTGACTGGGCAAATAAGAGCAACGGAAGGAACGGCCGAAGTTTTAGGACTAAATGTCGAAAAAGACATAATGGGTGTAAAGAGAAAGATAGGAATAGTACCAGAACAGGAATCACCACCCAGTTTTCTAACACCCAGAGAAGTATTGGAAATGGTAGTAGCAATTAGGGAAACGGAGAATCCAGATATAGAGTGGTGGATAGAATTCTTTGAGATGGAACCCCTAGAAGGACGTGTTTGCCGTAATCTTTCTAGAGGACAACGCCAGAAAGTGATGCTGGCAGCGGCTTTTATTTCTCAGACAGAACTTCTTTTTTTAGATGAACCATTCATAAATTTGGATCCTATTGTACAGACAAAAGTCAGAGACTGGTTGGTAGACTTTGTAAAAGAGGGCGGGACTGTATTCCTCAATACACACATGCTTGAGAATGCACAAAGACTGTGTGATCGGGCAGCTATAATTCATGAGGGAAAGATACAATCTCTTATCTCATTGGAAAAATTAAATCAACAAAAAATAAACCTGGAAGAATTATTCCACGAAATCGTACTATGAACAAGCTAATAATTCACAAAATGCTACTGGAAGAAATAAGATTGAATACCAGTTTCGCTAGCGGTAAAGGATTCTATTCTTTCCCAATTTTAGTTATTCTAGCCGGACTTCTTGCAGTTCTCTTCTCTGATGAGATGATTGGAGATATGGGATATGCGTCCTTTCTTGAATCATGCCACATTTCTATCCTGTTTTATGGCGTCTTTACAGGTTTCCTAGCTTTCTTTGGCAATGATTTCCTAGAGCGGATCTTTGGATATCTGGGCTTGATTATTGAACTGCCATCTACACAACCAATAAGTCAAAGGAGGATGACACTCCTATATTTCATTAAAGAAATAATATTTTACTCAATCTTCACTCTAGTGCCTGCCCTAATTGGAGCTTTGATAGGTGCATATTCAAATGGTCTGGATTTGATAAGTGTGACCAAATTTGGATTGTCCCTCTTTTTTTCTTTTACTACTGGCCTATCTTTCGCTTATCTTACTTCTAGCCAGTACCGGATCTCTTTGCCTATCGCTGTTTCAGGAGGTCTTCTTTCAATTCTGACATACGGATTTATGTTCAGGAATTTCCAGATAACACCTGGGTTAGACTGGTACCTAAATGGAAGCATTGAAATGCTATTCGTTGCAATTATTATTCCTATACTTATATCGATTATAGCTACAATTTTTGTTCAGGAAAGCTATGAACCAAAAGTCATACAGAAAATTGGATACAAAGATCGACTTGCCGAATATACAAAAAAATTCGAGTGGGCAAAAGGGATGTCGGCACCTGTGATCGTGTCTAAAGAAAGAATAGACCTACAGAGAAGCCAGACCGGGACCAAAATGTTTTTTTCTTTTGCATTTCCATTAGGCATCTTAACATTCATGAACTGGTTTATTGATAGAGGGCTTCCAGTTCAAATCGACTTCAACACAATTTTCTATGGAGTCATGATCGGATTTTTCGGAACTATGCTTTATTCATGGCTGAATACCATTGACAGTCCCAATTTCTACTCTACATTGCCGGTAACTGTTTCAGATGTTATACGAGCTCGACTGGTTTTATTTTTAACAATCACCTGGTGGATTCCCCTCTTATTTATGGCTCTAATCGCCTACATGAGTTCCGAGATGAATCTACTCCCAATAGGGATAGTGGTCATGATAGCAGTTGGAATATATATTGTGAATTATACTGCATGGGCAACAGGGCTAAGAACCAATTCTGCGCTGTTTGACGCCATTATATTCATCAAGTTTTTCTTCGTATCTGTTCCACCCATGATTGCAATGACTATTCTGAGCCTAGCCATAAATCACAAACCCTCAGTGATACTGATAGCCTTGACTACAATATGTGGATTTTTGTCTTTGATGAGTATTTTTTTCTATAATAAAATTGAGACTAAATGGAAAACCGAAGCGTTTGATTAACGGCTATTATCAATCATCTTGCGGTGATCGGCAGAGGGGATGACCTGCAAAGGGCCATCAAATTCCTGTGCCACATAATTTTCATTTAAACGAGATAAAGTAATTGCTAGGGCCGATACTTCAGAATGAGGCTGGTTCCCTATTGATATATTGTAGTCAGCATATTCAAAAGACCATGGAGGCACCTTTTCAGCCCCAACAATGAATAATATTGGTGATTGCTCTTTCCTCAATTTATCCTCAAAGTCTTCAAAAGGAAGGCCGAACATAGTCAAGTGAACAATCCGCCCTTCCCAGTTTTTAGCAAATTTTTTGGGATTGGAAAGTGGTTCAATCTCGAAATCCCCACCAAATTTTGCGACAACCTCATCGACACTCATGATTACTCTACTATCTGGTTTAGACAGATACATCCTAGAAGCTCCGAAGGCCCTAGAAGTTAGAGCTACATGTGTTGTGATCCTTTTATCACGTTCAGGCCGGTGGCCAATTCTTAATACATGGAATTGGCCCATTAAGAAAATTTTATTCGTCAGCGACTAAAGGGGTTTCGACCCGCTCGCGGATACTATCATGCACTATAAGACCGATAAAAGACAAAATTATACCTGATAGGATATATTGGACATTATTAGCATCGAAGTTATTCTGTACAAATAGATCATTAACTATCTCTATTATACCTGCAGTAATCAGGCCCATACTAGCCACTGTAAAAATGAATCTCACTATGTTTATGTTGAAAACACCATCTCGCAAATAACCATCAATACTTCGTGAAACTTCAATAACAATCACCGCACTCAGAAGTAGAAGAAGAACTCCATCTAGAGACAAAAATGCCAGTACCATAGCTAGAGGGCCCTCTGCTGAGACCTCCTGCATCTGATCCAATCCTCTTGTAACTCCCACTATCATCAATAGGGCTGCAATTAACCAAGCGTAAGAATAGAAAGAAACACGTTCACTTGTAACCGTTAGAAGTTCTGTATAGAAACTCCTGAAACCTTCCTCCCAGCCAGCTACTTTCAACAACATATATCCACCTAAAACAACCCATATAGCTCCTGAAGCAATGTCTGAAAGACCAAACCAAGTCAGTAATCCATAAACAAACGCGACCAGAGCTATTGGAAAGATGAATTGCCTCTGAATTTTTGGATCCTCCATCTTATGAATAATTGTATACAAGGTGTCCTCGATTGGTCTAGATTGTTGTACTACAACCTTCTTAGTTGAATCTATACGTAGACGTGAGCGGATTATCGGTTCCAATTCAAAATCCTCGGCCCCATCACTAACCAATATAGCCTTGGTCGACTTGGTTTTAGCAATAACTTGATCGAGGGTGTTAGCTATCTTCATATCTGACTTTGTTCCTACTCTAACATCACCACAGATAGTTACTACCTCGACTGCCTTACCATCCTTCAACAATTGGTCGTAGGTTTGAATCGCTGCTAACATAGTGTTAGTATCACTTTCTTCGGGATCTGCTAACCCCAGTTCCAATGCTGCTTTTACATTGGCCTCTCTACCAACAACCGGACTTCTGATTCCAGTCTTTCGACCCAAATCGTTGTCCCGATCTATTGCAATAACCAGCAATCCCATATGACTGACTCACTTAACGAGTATTTAATTGTTACTTTCGCACTATTCTTTAAATATTACCATTTATGACGCCAAATCTACCTCTAAGGTGATACATGGCTGAGTTTAAAACCGTAATAGCTGATCCTAAAAGCAAAATGGCTTATCAAAAGGTTCTTTCGGAAGAAAAATCTAATGCTCTAGTGGGCAAAGGCATTGGAGAAGAAATTGATGGAATATTTCTTGATCTACCTGGTTATCGTTTGAAGATTACAGGAGGATCTGATGTTTCTGGGGTTCCTATGAGGGGAGACATTAGTGGAAATCAAAGAAGAAGATTGCTCATGACTGACTCGGTTGGTTTTACGCCCGTCAGGGACGGGCAACGCAAACGTAAACTAATTAGAGGAAAGAACCTAAGCGGAGACATATCTCAAATAAATCTGAAAATAATTGAATACGGACCAAAATCTATAGAGGAGTTGTTGAAAACAGAGGTGGCTTAGCCTTGACTGATGTTTCCCAACCCGAAATAAATATCGGAATGGTGGGCCATGTAGACCATGGAAAAACAACTTTAACTCAGGCTTTGACTGGAAAGTGGACTGACCAGCACAGCGAGGAAATGAAAAGAGGAATATCTATAAAACTGGGTTATGCAGACGCAAATTTTTATCGGGTTACAATGAAGAAAGGTGGAAAACATTATACTTCAGAACCAGATAAAGAAGAATACAAAGGAGGGAAATTGGAGCATCTTAGAACAGTGAGCTTCGTAGATGCACCCGGTCACGAGACACTTATGGCCAAAATGCTGAGTGGAGCCGCTTTAATGGATGCTGCGATATTGATAATAGCTGCTAATGAGAAATGTCCACAGCCACAGACTAGAGAACATCTTTCGGCCCTTGAGGTAATGGGTTTTGACAATATCATTATTGTCCAGAATAAAATCGACGTTTGTTCTAAAGAAAGTGCAATGAAATCCTATAAAGAAATCAAAGAATTCCTGAAAGGAACGAAACTAGAAGATGCACCTATTATTCCAGTATCAGCCCATCACAATAGGAATATAGATTTACTTATACAGGCTATAGAAGAAATATTCCCGACTCCGAAGAAGGACCTTAAGAACGATTTCCAGATGAATATTGCCCGATCATTTGACATAAATAAACCTGGCTCAGCTCCAAAGAATATCAAGGGAGGGGTGTTAGGGGGTACCATTAGTAGTGGACAAGTTAAAATTGGAGATAAATTAGAAATTAGGCCAGGCAGAACTACGAAAAAGGGGTTAGAACCAATAAACGCCGAAGTTGAGAGCCTACATAGCGGAATCTCAAGACAGAATCTAGGTCCTGGTGGACTTGTGGCAATAGGTACCAGTCTGGACCCTGCCATGACAAAATCAGACTCCCTATTAGGAAATGTTATTGGAAAGCCTGGCAGTCTGCCACCAGTCTGGAATCGCTTAAAAGTCGAAACGACCTTGCTTGATAGAGTGGTCGGTACAAAGAATATTCAAGATGTCGAAGAATTAAAAACCAAAGAACAACTAGTAATCACAGTAGGTACGAGTACTACGGTTGGAGTTCCTGTCACTGTCAAAGACAATATGGTAGACATAAAACTTTCAATTCCCGTTTGTGCACCTGTAGGACAACGAATTGCTTTAAGCCGGCAGGTGGATGGAAAATGGCACTTGATAGGATATGGAATTATTAATTGATGAAGTCTGTTTTAGTTGATACCAATATCATATTATGGACTTTTAGTGGAGGACCCGATTTTAGGAATGCAATCACAGAGGTTGCACCAGGTTACGATGTAGCTGTACCTAGCTGCATTATCTCTGAACTTCAGAAACTAGGAACTAAACAATCTAAGGCAGCCCTAAAGTATTGTAAAACACTGGATATTATTGATATTGGAGAGGGGTATGCTGATAAAATGCTAGTACTGGCCTCTGAAAATGGATATGTTATAGCGACCAATGACAAGGGTCTGCTTGAAGAACTAGGAAAGAGAGGCCTCAATGCATTAAGAATAAGGGGGAAGACTCAACTCACCCCCACGGAAAGTGAATTAATTTGAAAAAAAATAAAATACCAGGGTTGCCAGCTACTGAGCTTACAACCTCTGAACTCCGAAGAAAAAGAGAATTGATGTCCAATGAAGTCCAACAGATAATTAACGAATCCAGAGACCTGACCGATTTGATTGACGCTTATGCTAAATCCAGTTTCCAGGCCAGGAATCTAGGGCGGGCCGCACACTTGTATTACAAACAATCACTCTCCCCAACAGGGATCATATGGTCACTGGCTGGAAGTTTATTTGGGGCAGGACTCAGACAGATAACCATTGATGCTCTTCAAAATAATTTAGTTGACGTTTTGGTCTGTACGGGGGCTTTATTCGAGCAGGATATGCTGGAAGCCTTGGGACACAAGCATTATGTTTGTGGTCCAGAGCAAGATGATCGAGAATTACAATCATTGGGGATAGATCGAGTATATGATCACCTGCTGGATGAAATGGGTCTTAGACAGGTAGATCTAACATTCAAAAAGATTGCGGCTGAGATGCCTGAAGGTCATTATTCTAGCAGAGAATTCATGGAATTTACTGGCAGATGGATGTCAAATGCGCAAGGAGTGACTGATAGCGTGATGCAGGCTGCATACGAGAGGAAAGTCCCAATCTTTATTCCTGCCATCAATGATTCTTCAATAGGAATTGGATTGGCCATGAACCAAAATGAAAAACACAACACGATGAGTATAGACTCAATCAAAGACCTTCGAGAATTGGCATACCTCAAAAGTAAATGTGGGGACACTGGAATTGTTGTTGTTGGAGGTGGAGTTCCAAAAAATTACTCACAGGATGCAGTAGTCGCGGCCGAAATGCTAGGTTATAAGGTTAATAAACACAAATTTGGAATACAGATAAGTACGGCTGATGTAAGAGATGGGGGCTTGTCAGGTTCTACTCTTAAAGAGGCGATTTCATGGGGTAAAAACGATAAGGAAATGGAGGAAGTGATGGTTTGGGGTGAGGCTACAGTATACTTTCCATTATTAGTCGGATACGTACGCCAGAAATTAAGGGACAAAAAAAGAAAAGGCCGGCAATTCACTAATATCTTCAAATCTAAATAATATAAATACGATGATGATAGAAAGGATATAGATATGAAAAAAGGATATAGGCAGCAATTGCCAGATAGGGACCCTCAAGAAACTGAGGAATGGATAGACTCTATTGCATCTGTCATAGACATAAAGGGACAGGAAAGAGCTCGCTACTTGCTTCAAACCTTGATTCGAGAAGCCAGAGACCGAGACATAGCAATTCCCCTTTTGACAAATAGTCCCTATGTTAATACTATACCTCCTGAATCTGAACCAGATTATCCTGGTGATGAGGTTATTGAGAGAAAGATTAGACGAATTATAAGATGGAACGCTGCAATGATGGTTTCCAAGGCCAATCAGAATTTTTCAGGAATTGGAGGTCACATCTCGACTTATGCCTCGGCAGCAAGCCTCTATGAAGTAGGTTTTCATCATTTCTTCAAAGGAAAGGATAAAGGAATTGGAGATTTCATATATTTTCAGGGACATGCATCCCCCGGAATATATTCAAGGGCATACCTAGAAGATAGATTAACCGATGACCAACTGGATCATTTCAGAAGAGAAGCCTTCGGGAAAGGTCTTTCCAGTTATCCTCACCCTAGACTAATGCCTGATTTCTGGGAATTTCCAACCGTCTCAATGGGACTGGGGCCTACGAACGCAATTTATCACGCTAGATTTCTAAGATATCTTAGAGAAAGAGAAATAATAGACACCTCGGAAAGTAGAGTCTGGGCATTTGTAGGAGATGGAGAGTGTGATGAACCTGAAACACTACACGCATTACACCTGGCCCATAGAGAAAAACTTGACAATCTAACATTCGTAATTAATTGTAATCTGCAAAGATTAGATGGCCCTGTAAGAGGAAACGGAAAGATTATCCAAGAACTGGAGGCTATTTTCAGAGGCTCGGGATGGAATGTTATCAAAGTATTGTGGGGTCGGGATTGGGATTCCTTATTACAAAAAGATGAGATGGGGCATCTTCTACGGAAAATGGAAAGAACGGTTGATGGAGATTACCAGACTTTGGCTGCGTCCTCAGGTGATTATATACGCGAAACGTTTTTCGGGCCTGAACCTGAACTAGCAAAATTAGTAGAGGAACTAGATGACAACGGACTGACTAAATTGAGAAGGGGAGGACACGACTCACAAAAACTTTATGCGGCTTATAATGAAGCGGTAAACCACACCGGTCAACCAACTGTAATTCTTGCTAAAACTGTCAAGGGATGGGCACTTGGTAAAGAATTCCAAGCTAGAAATATGACTCATCAAAAAAAGAATCTGGAGAAGTCTGACTGGCAATACTTCAGAGATTTACTCGAAATACCATTTACAGATTCAGAATTGGAAGATATGCCCTATTACAAGCCAGCGGCAGATAGCGAAGAAATCAGATATTTGATGGAACGCAGAAATGAACTTGGAGGGTTCATCCCCAAGAGAAAGGCAACCTATAGTGGATTTCATATACCTAACAAAGAAGCCTTCACCGAATTTGACAAAGGGACTCCCGGGGGTCAGGAAGTTTCGACTACTATGGCTTTTGTGCGTTTACTTCGAAATCTCATTAAAGACGAAAAAATAGGCAACTTGATTGTTCCAATAGTTCCTGATGAAGCTAGAACCTTTGGAATGGAAGCTCTCTTTACTGAATTCAAGATCTACAATGCTCAAGGTCAGATATACACTCCCGTAGATTCAGAACTCCTTCTGAGCTATAAAGAATCTGAGAGTGGTCAGATACTGGAAGAGGGAATATCAGAGGCTGGAGCGATGAGTAGTTTTATAGCGGCAGGAACCGCATATGCCAACGTTGGAAAGCCAACGATTCCATTCTATATCTATTATTCAATGTTCGGATTCCAGAGAGTTGGAGATCAAATCTGGTGCGCGGCGGACTCAAGGGCAAGAGGTTTCTTGTTGGGCGCAACGGCGGGCAGGACAACTCTGAACGGAGAAGGGCTACAACATCAGGATGGGCATAGCCTACTAACTGCAACGACCGTACCGAACTGCATAGCCTATGACCCTGCCTTCGCATACGAAATAGGAGTTATAGTTAAAGAAGGATTGCGCAGAATGTACGAAAATAATGAGGATGTTTTTTACTATGTGACATTGTACAACGAAAATTATTCCATGCCCCCTATACCTAAAAATTGCGAGAAAGGAATTATCAAGGGCATATACAAATTTAAGAGTGTTAAAGGAGCTGGTATTAGGTTAGTGGGAAGCGGGTCCATAATGCAACAGATACTGAAAGCCAGTAAAATACTGGAAGGCTTTGGTCTCAAGTGTGAAATCTGGAGCGCAACCAGTTTTGGGGGCCTGCGAAGGGATGCATTAGGCTGTGAAAGATGGAATCTATTGAATCCCATGAAAAAGCCAAAAGTGCCATACGTATCTACGGTTTTAGGAAAGAATGAAATGATTACAATAGTTGCAACCGATCACATGAAAGCAGTTCCAGACATGATCGAGCAATGGGTGCCTGGAAAGTACGTAAGTTTGGGAACGGATGGATTTGGAAGAAGTGATACGAGAGAAAATCTGAGAAAATTCTTCGAGATGGATGCAGAACACATAGCTGCAGCTGCCATAAGCACCTTACTCAGTGAAGGTAAAATGTCCCGAGTGAAAGCTGACAAGGCTTTGAAAACGCTCGATATCAACCCAGATGCAAAAGACCCTTCCAAAGACTAAGACTACATCATCCCGGGAGGCATACTACCCATACCGTCACCGCCATCGGTCTCGGGCCCTTCTGGCTGTTTCGAAGCAATAACGTCATCAATTCTGAGAATCATAGTTGCTACATCAGTTGCACTGCTCAATGCCTGTGTCTTGACTCGTAATGGTTCAACGACATTGCGTGATCTCATATTGACGACCTTGCCAGTATATGCATCTAAACCAGCATGCTGGTTCCTGCCTTTCTTAGTATGTGCCTTACGCAGACCCATCAAAGTGTCAATCACATCAAGACCTGCATTTTCAGCCAGAGTGATTGGAACTACTTCAATCGCTTTGGCAAAGGCCTCGATAGCCATTTGTTCACGTCCTCCAATTCTAGGAGCATATTTTCTAAGTTTTAGTGCTAACTCAATCTCTGTTGCACCGCCCCCAGTAACTATCTTACCATCCTGAAAAACAAGGGAAACTACGCCGATGGCATCAGCTAGGTTACGATCAATCTCATCCACTACATGCTCACTTCCTCCACGTACTAAAATAGAAACTGCCTTGGGATTCTTACAATCCGTGACAAAAGTCATTTCATCATCACCTATTTTCCTGACTTCAACTATTCCTGCAAATCCCAAATCCTGTTTACTCAATCCTTCAATATTGGAAACGACCCTTCCACCGGTCGCCTTGGCTAGAGCCTCGATATCAGACTTCTTGGCTCTGCGAATTGCCATTATATCATACTTGGCCAAGTAGTGTTGTGCTAAGTCATCAATACCTTTCTGACAAATCAGGACCTTTGCGCCAGATTTATGTACCTGATCAACCATTTTCCTGATAGACGACTCTTCCTGATCCAAGAATGCTTGAATCTGGGAAGGATCATTAATCTGGATTTTGGATTCAATTTCGGTCTTTTTAATCTCAAATGGGGCATCAATTAAAGCTACCTTGCCCTTTGAGATACTCTTAGGCATCCCACTATGCACTGGCTCTTTATCAATTATAATTCCAGAAATCAGTTCAGTATCTGATATGGAACCACCCTGTTTCTTCTGAATTTTAATATTATCACGGTCAACCACTGTCGTATTGCCTCGACCTTCGGCAACAGACTTAACTGATTTCACAGCCAATTCGGCCAGAAAGTTTGCATGAGCCTCCGAAGATTTACCAGTCATTGATGTTATGGCAATCGCCTTCAATACAGATGTATCACTACGCTGAACAGGTTGTGCAATCTTTTCCAAGATACTGGCCGACTCCTTAGCGGCTCTACGATAACCATTAGATATTGCAGTTGCATGCACTCCCTGTTCTAGTAGTTCTTCTGCATTCTTCAGCAATTCACCTGCCAAGATTACGGCTGTAGTAGTTCCATCACCACATTCTGAATCCTGGGTCTTGGCCACTTCAACAACCATTTTAGCAGCAGGATGTTCAACTTCAATTTCCTTCAGGATGGTTACTCCATCATTCGTAATCACAACATCCCCCATTGAATCGACAAGCATCTTATCCATACCCTTAGGGCCTAAGGTTGATCTTACAGCTTCAGCGATAGCCTTGGCAGCCAGAATATTACTTTGTGCGGCTCTACGACCACTATCACGTTTTGTTCCCTCTTTCAATATTACAACCGGTGTATTTCCTGATATCATATTACATCACTTAAGGACAATCTTTGAAGCCTTTATATAAAAATGCTTATGAAATGCTCAGAAATACAAGAGAAAGTAAGACCGTTAGGGTTATTGAACAGAAATTTACACCACCATTACCCAAAATACCCCTACTTTCCAGAGTTGCACCTAATATGGAATCGATGATACTACCTAAAAAACCAAAAAATGCAGAAATATATAGATAATTTACCTCAAAAGGTGATGAAAGAGAATTGTCAGACTCTATTATTAGCACAAATGCTGCAAAAGATAGCATAGACATCGAAACTGATGACAATAGCGAAGCAATGGTTCCCTCTAAAGAAACGCCACCATCCGTACCAGGTTCGACAGTCTGCCAGGGCCTGATTATCATCACAGGTTTTGGAGAAAGCACCCCTATCTCACTAGCCATCGTATCTGCACTTGCTGCTGCGATAGATGTCGTAAAAGCTACCAATGCCTGTTCGGGTTCCAATAAACCCAAACTATATCCTAAAGCCACAATAGGAGGTAAGATACCATTGGAAACAACGTTAGAGCCTCCTCTTGTACCTGCATCACTTTCCTCAACACCCAATGCCATCTTGTAAACAATAGCAAATCTGGTAGCCAGGAAAGAACTACCAACAAAGATCAGAAGAAGTAATAACCAACTCCAGTGACCAAGAGTACCAGATAAAAAACAAATCAAGAATGCTAAAGCCGAACCTCCCTGATCCAGTACCTTTTTGTAAAAAGCAATTCCAGATATGAGGAGACTGGTAAGGGCCACTAAAACAATCGTCGTAGTCCCTGGTACTATTATCTGTTCTATCAAGAAATAGCCCTCACTGCATCATCAAAATAACTTCTGAATTCGCTCTTAATCTTTTCCAGACCAGGCTTGTCTATTGCTTCGACAAACATCCTCATCACCGGCTGGGTGTTTGATGGACGCAATAGAACCCACCCTCCATCCAACCAGATCTTAACACCATCTATTGTCTCAACCTTGTAACCCTTGCTGGAAAAGAAATCTGTCAAATATTCATTGACTTTGAATTTAAGAGCATCTGGACAAGTGAATTTCATCTCCTCATAAGGATAGGATGGAATATCCCTTGAAAGCTGAGATAGATCGGACCCCGTTTTGTAAAGATATTCAGCGAGCTTGAGGCTGAATATTATTGGATCATCGAATATGAAATCGGTCAAACCAGGTGCAAAAAAGTGCGCAGATATCTCCAATGCCAAGACAGCATCATGCTTTTTAAGTTCTTCACAAACAAACACATCTCCGACTCTTATCCATATTAATTCTCCACCTATCTTCGGAATCTCCTCTTCTAGAATCATTGAACAAGGAACGCCGGCCAAAACCTTGTTTGACTCTGGTGTTATCAGACTCTTAGCAACTATAATACCAATCTTTTCGGGAGTTACTGGAAGGCCCATATCATCAATAAAAACACACCTGTCTGCATCACCATCGTAAGCCACACTGAAATTGAATTTTTCAGTTTTGGCCAAATCGATAAGCTCACCAAGATTCTTGGGTGCAGGCTCAGAAGGTCGATTAGGGAAATGCCCATCCGGTTCATTGTTTATGCATGAAGTCTCAATGCCAAATTTCTGAAATATCTCATCAATGATCAAACTGCCCACGCCATTACCGGGATCTATTGCAATACGCATACCCTTTAGATTACCTACCTTTGACTTTACAAAATCAGTATAATCCTTCAATGCCCCTTCTGTGGAAAGTATATTGATTAGGCCTGTTTCTGAATGATCCTCGGCCTGTTCCTCAAAAAACATTTTTTTGATCGCAATATTACCTTCAGTGTATCCGGCACCGTCGGGATGTCTGAAACGAATGCCATTGTACTCTGCTGGATTGTGGCTTGCCGTAATATACACTCCTGCAAGGTAAGGTTTATCCCCAAGACTAGCTTTCCAGGTACAGAAATTTGCCACAGGAATGGGAACCATGCCTATAACATCGACATCAAAACCCGCTCTGGAAATTCCTCTGGAAACTGCCTCCTGCAATTCGGGTGAACTTATACGAGCGTCACATCCGATTGAAACCGTTCCATGACTATTGGATTTACGTAGATAATTACCAAAAACCAAACCAACCTGCTCTCCTATCTCTGCATTGAGCTCGGTCCCATAAACCCCCCGAATATCATATGCTCTGAAGATATCCTTAGAAGCATCCATGCAACGCTATTTAGCGGTCTTTAAAAGAAATGTTCTTAATGGCTAGTGCGTATCAATTTCTATGGCATTAACCGAATCTACTATGGTAAAATTGGGAAGTCAGGCCCATGATTTCAGTTTACCTGACACTATTGGTAATAACGTAAGTCTGGGTAATTTTGAATCAGATGCATTAGTTGTTATCTTCACTTGCAATCATTGCCCGTACGCGAAGGCAGTGGAAGATCGTTTAATCATTCTAGGAAATGATTATCTGGGTCAGACCGATTTTGTATTGATTAGCTCAAATGAAATAGAGAATTTTCCGGATGATTCTCCAGAAAAGATGGCTGAGAAGCATCAAACGAAATCATATCCCTTTCCATACTTGTTCGATGAGTCTCAGGAAGTAGCAAAGGCATACGGTGCAGTCTGTACACCTGATATTTTCCTATACAATAAGGATAGAAAGTTGGAATACAGGGGAAGACTGGATGATAATTGGAAAGAACCCGAAAAAGTAACACGTGAAGAATTGAGGATGGCCATTGATACCGTTCTGAGTGGTAACAAGATAGGCTTTGACCAAGTCCCCTCGATGGGTTGTAACATCAAGTGGAAATAGAAAATTACCGTTCTATAAAGTACCTTAGAAAAAATGAGTGAAAAGCAAAAGAAGAAAGCCCACATATCTTTAGAAACAACTGCTGAACCAGAGGCAATCGATAAGAATTTTTCAGTCCACACCCCTATTTGGGATAGAATATTTGGTACTTATTACATGCCAGACCGTTGGCCAAAGGCATATGGCCTTGTTGGTGACCATAAATTACCTAGTAACTGGCTTACCCAATTGATTTATCCTTTTATGAAGAAATGAGGTGACTGATTCCACACTCCCCTGACGCCTTTGTTTAATTTAATACTATGGTTGTTTTGTTCTTTGGTGGGTCTACTATAGATCCTATAACTGCGCCTTTTCAATCATTCAAGACTTTTTTTTACTGACTTAATCGTCTCACCAGCCGAGATCAGAATATCCCCTGTTGAATCCACAAGATTCCCTATCCTGTCAGTTGCCCCTTCAGCCTGTTCAGACGCCTTGTCAATCAGGTCCTTTGACATCTCAGAGACTTTCTGCGCTAAAACCTTCAGATCGTCCATAGCCTCATCAAGGCCCAATGAATCGATTTTGGCTTGCTCCTTGTCTACCATCGAAATCGAAAAATAGAGGTTATAATTAAGTCTGTCCTTGATATTTGTAGAACCCTTCTCCAGATTTCTTTCCCAGTTTACCATCTTTGACCATTTCGACCAAAAGAGGGCAAGGACGATATTTATCGTCATTCAGATCCCTGTGCAACACTTCCATAATAGCCAGACAGGTGTCCAGCCCGATAAAATCTGCCAACGTTAGTGGACCCATGGGGTGACTCATACCCAATTTCATGACAGTGTCGACCGCTTCAGGTTCGGCTACACCTTCCATTACACAGAACATGGCCTCGTTGAGCATGGGCAGTAGAATCCTGTTGCTGACAAAACCAGGGAAGTCATTAACCAGGACTGGGACCTTGTTCAGGTCTTCGGCAAGTTTGAATGTAGCATCAAAAGTAATGTCGTTAGTGGATTTGGCCCGGATAACCTCTACCAGTTTCATTACCGGTACGGGATTCATGAAGTGCATACCCACCACGTGTTCCGGTCTTCCACTAGCTTCCGCCAGAATACCTATTGGGATACTGGAGGTATTGGATGCTAAGATTGTCTCGTCCTTACAGGATTTACCCAAGTCTTGGAACAAATTCTTTTTGATATCAACATTTTCGACAATTGCTTCTATGATTAGGTCACATTCACACAGGTCGCTCAGTTCCAGAGTAGTATGAATATTGGCGAGAGTCATATCCATATCCTCCTGACTGATTCTCTTTTTGGTAACACTTCTCTCTAGGTTCCGGTTTATTGTTTTCAGACCATTGTCTACAAATTCTTGCTTAATGTCGCAAAGAATGACATTCTTGCCTATTGCAGCACAGATCTGGGCAATTCCTGCACCCATCTGGCCAGCACCTATTACTGCGACGCTTTTTACTTCCATTATTCGCTCAATTTGATCATTATCGCATTCTGAACGTGCAATCTATTTTCGGCCTGATCGAAAACAATGGAATAATCCGATTCCATAACTCCATCAGTCACTTCCCGGTCTCTTTCAGCAGGTAAACAGTGCATGAAAAGAGTGTTTTTTCCGGTAAGCTCCATGAGCTCTTCATTTACCTGGAAACCCTTGAAAATCTTCTCCCTAGCTTCGGCCTCGTCTTTTTGCCCCATAGAAGCCCATACATCCGTGTAGATCACATCTGCGCCTTTTACAGCACTTTTCGGATCATGTGTTATTTCAATTGTCGAGACACCTGCATCTTTCGATTGTTTGACCAAGTCTTTGTCAGGCTCATAGCCCTTTGGGCAACAACACACAAAATTAATGGGAAAGCACATTGCCAAATGTAACCAGGAATGGACAATATTATTTCCATCTCCCATATAGACAATCTTGATATTTTCAATATTTCCTAGATGTTCCCACACTGTAAAAATATCAGCCATAATCTGGCATGGATGGTTATAATCGGTTAACCCATTGACTATAGGGATGGTTGAGTGCTCAGCCAGTTCCAGAATATGCTTGTGATCAAAAAGGCGTGCCATAATCACATCATTGTATCTACTGAAAACTCTTGATATATCTTTGATAGCTTCGCGTTTTCCAATCCCTATATCTGTTGGTCCCAGGAATAGTGCATGTCCTCCCATCCATTCAAATCCAGTTTCAAAGGAAACTCTAGTTCTAGCTGATGGTTTAGCAAATATCATTGCCAAGGATTTATTCTTGAATGGAGTATAATCCTCTCTATTCCTGAATTTTATCTTTACTTCTTTTGATAAGTTCAGGATGTCCCACAGTTCCTCATTTCCATAATCAGAAATATGGAGGAAATGTTTAACCTTTTTCATTATTCTCTGTCAATTCTTGGAGCCAGTAAGAATTTCACATTACCCTGAGCCCCAGTCAGGTCCTCTATAGCTAAATCCGCATCAACTTTAACCGGCAGGTCTGTACCCAGATTAATATGCAGAATTCTGTCCGAAGGCAATGAATTAACCATTAGTGCAAAGTATTCAAGAGAGAAAAGGGACGTGGTTTCTTCAGGGGAGTCCAGTTTTTCCAGTTGTTCTTTACCTAGGGTAAGGTCAACTCGGTTTTGATTATCACCTTCGCAGACCAGTCTAAAACTTTTCTTGGTTGTTGAAAGTGCAATGTGGTCTGAAACCGATTTCGAGGCCTTAAGTCCCTGTGAGATTTCCTCGACACTGACACTTACGAATGCCGGTAGATCAAGAGAAGGTACTTTCGGGTCAGGCATTCCTGAAGTATCAAGAAGAGGCATGGCTCGAGTCAGGTTTCCGATGTTCACAACAAGACGGTTCAGTTTGTCATCCTTTTCCAGATTGACCATATCTTCCTTTCCGGCAACGGCTAGAACTGTTTTGAATTTGTCGATGTCAATGCCCATTTCTACAGCATCGGTTTCATAGCTGTCAAAGGCTGATTTTATCAGATTGGCTTCGATCATTGCCACGTGTGATGGATCGACAGCTTTGATTTGCATTCCATCTTCACTGACATTCAGTTTCGCTTCATCAACTAAGGATCCTACGGTACCTATGAATTCTTTTAGATTATCTGCTTTAATTCTGGCTTTGAACACTATTTACCTCCCGTCTCGATTGGTGGCCGATATTTAACTTTTGTTTACTACTATTTACTAGAGCATTAATCTAATATACTTGGCTCCACTGAACAACCGTTTTACTTCCCGGAGGGAGTTTTTGACAGAAAAAGATTTAAAAAAAGGTACAACAACCTTGGGTTTGGTTTGCGTAGACGGCATAGTAATGGCGACTGAGATGCGAGCCACTATGGGTAATTTGATTGGTCACAAGACAACCCAGAAGCTCTTCCAGATATCTGACAATATGGCTTTGACCGTTGCAGGTCTAGTTGGAGATGCACAAATGTTGGCCCGGTGGTTGACAGCTGAAGTAAAGTTGTATGAGTTGAAAACTGGAACCACGATGTCTTTGAGGGCAGCATCCACTTTAATGGCTAACATAATGAATGGTAGAAGATATATGCCATTCTGGGTTCAGCTTCTTTTGGGGGGCATTGATTCAGAAGGCAGTCACGTTTATTCATTAGATGCAGCAGGTGGGTCTATACCTGATAAGTTCCAGACCACAGGTTCAGGATCACCTTTTGTTTATGGGGTACTTGAAGATCGTTTTGTGGAAGATTTATCAGTTGAACAAGGCAAGGTTTTAGGCGTCAGAGCCTTAACTGCAGCAATGAAAAGAGACTCAGCATCTGGGGATGGTATTTCGATGTGTGTAATCAATTCCAATGGTTACCACAAGGTATCACCGGAAGATATAGCTAAAATTCAGACTAAATTGGCAGCCTAAGTAGCTAGTCAAACAAAAAGCAGGAAGGTCAAAAAATGGCCGTAGAAGACGTAATAAAACTAGTCAAGGAAGTCGCAACGGAGGTAATACCGGACAACATAGACTTTACAGACATAAAGGTTGAAGCATCAAATGTTGTTCTCTATACAACCAATGTTGAGATCTTCTCGGAAAATAATGAGGTTATTAGGACATTGGCCCAGAAGGTCAGGAAACGAATTATAATCAAGGCCGATCCCAGCGTTAGAAAACCAATCGTTTCAGCAAAACAGAAGCTATTGGAAATTCTTCCTGAAGAGGCTGAAGTAGTAGATATAAAGTTTGATGAAATCAATGGCGATGTTATTATTGAGGCTGTTAATCCCGGGCGGGCAATAGGAAAACATGGTGCAGTTCTAAACCAGGTACGCCGGAAAATAGGATGGAATCCAATTGTGGTACGTTCCGCTCCAATGGAATCTAAGACCCTTAAGGAAATTCGAAACTATATGCTTGGCGATAAAGTAAGTGTGGAGCGAAAGAAATTTTTGACTAATATAGGTAAAAAAGTATTTCGTGATACTATAGAAGGTGAACCATACGTTCGCATCACAGCTTTAGGTGGTTATCGAGAGGTTGGAAGATCATGTCATTTATTGATGACCAAGGATAGCAAGGTCCTGATAGACTGTGGTTTTAACCCTGGTAATGATAAGGAACCAAGCCCATTCTTGAGTGCACCTGAAGTTACTCCCCTAGAAGGAATTGATGCTGTAGTCCTGACACATGCACATCTTGACCACTCAGCACTTCTACCAATGTTGTTTGTGTATGGATATGATGGGCCAATATACTGCACCCCTCCAACAAGGGAGCTGGCTTCTCTCCTGCAAATGGATTATATCAAGATACAGAATGCCGAAGGCAAACGCGTTCCATATAATAGTGAACACATCAGGCATGCTATACGAAACACGATTACGGTAAATTATGGAGATACTACTGATATTTCTCCTGATTTGAAGCTAACTTTCCACAATTCAGGCCATATTCTGGGCTCTGCAGGTGTACATTTCCATGTTGGAGATGGCTTGTATAATCTAGTATTTTCAGGAGATATAAAGTTCGAGAACACATGGTTGTTCGATCGCGCTGTCAATAACTTTCCCAGATTGGAGGCCCTAGTGATGGAATCAACCTATGGAGGATACAATGACTTTCAACCTGCTAGGGAAGAAGGTACTCGGAACCTCACTGAGATAATCAATCGTACGGTTGAGAAGAAAGGTAAGATTCTGATCCCAGTTTTTGCAGTTGGTCGTTCTCAGGAGGTAATGCTCGTTCTGGAAAAAGCATATTCGGATGGTAAATTGAAAGATATGCCCGTCTATCTGGACGGAATGATATGGGAAGCTACAGCTCTTCATTCAGCCTATCCTGAATATCTAAATAACAATCTTCGCAACAAAATCTACCAGAATCAGGACAATCCGTTCCGTTCGGAAATATTCAATAAAGTTGAAAATTCCGAGATGAGACAGGAAATATGTGGTCGAGATGAACCAGCTATAGTCTTAGCTACCTCAGGCATGGTCAATGGAGGGCCAGTGATGGAATATCTCAGACATTGGGCCCCAGATTCTAGGAATACCATGGTTTTTGTTGGTTATCAGGCTTCAGGAACCATGGGACAACGATTACAACAGGGCGCATCAGAAATCCATCTCCATGATAGAGATAATGGTGGGATGATACCCGTTAAGGTCAATATGAATATTGAGACTTGTGAAGGTTTCTCAGGACATAGCGATAAGCGTCAATTGATGCGTTACCTTAGAACTATACGTCCACGACCTAAGGTGGTCTTACTGAATCATGGTGATTCACAGAAATGTGAACAGTTTGCAAACGATATCCGACGCAAAATCAGATTGGATGCCCGAGTCCCTTATAATCTTGAAACAATCAGGTTGATATAATGGCAGAGGTCGAAGACAAGATAATGGAAGCTCTCAGGGAATTGGAGCGTTGGGAAGGCCGCCGGGCGAAAGTTAGATTCAGATTAGAGAATAATGATGCGGATGAATCGGAATTGGATAGAATCGAGGAACAAGTCCTCCATTACCAGAAATTACTTCAGGACATGAAGAAGAAATTGTCCTCAGCTGATGTTTCCCGAACCATTGCTCGCTCAGGTAATCAATAATTAATATAGATATAGCTAATATCCGATTTACGGGTGAGGTGGCAGAGCCCGGCTATGCACGCGACTGCAGATCGCGACCACGGGAGTTCGAATCTCCCCCTCACCACCACTACATCCTGTCAGGGGCTTTAATCCCTAATATGGCCAAACCCTGTCTCAATATCTTTTGAGAACAATGTACCAGATTTATTCTAAAATCTTCATTTTCGTCCTCAATGACTGGGCAGTCCCTGTAAAATTGATTGAAGTCTGAAGCTAGAAGGTGTACATAGGTAGGTATATTATGAATTGCAAGATCCGAGGCTGTTTTCTCGATATTTCGGGGCCACTTGGACAATGCTCTCAATAATTTTATCTCTGAATCTTCAAGAGTAGAATTAAGTTTAGGTTCCGGCATTTCCTTGCCGTATTTTCTAAGTATGGAGGAGGTTCTAGCGTGTGAATACATTACAAAGGGAGCCGAGTCTCCCTGTAAATTCAAAGCCTCCTCAATATTAAAGGTAAATCCTTTTTCGGCCTGTACCTTCAGGATGTTGTACCTAAGCGCCCCAATCCCAATTTCCTCAGCCAATTCCTCTTTTTGGTCTTCCTTGATATCTGCTTTCCATCTTCCTCGATGCGTTGTATCTTCACCTAGTTTCTCCTTGGCTAATTCAACTATCTGCTCCATTATGTCATCCAGATAGACTACCCTCCCAGCCCTGGTTGACATTTTACCACCTGGAAGGTTGACAAAAGAATAGAATAAGTTTCTTGGTTCTTTAGATTTTAATTCTCTAAGAGCAATTCCCAACAGTCTTCCTTGTAGTTTGTGATCTTCACCTAGTATATTCAGTGCTGTGTCACATCTGTTGAACTTGTCCAGATGATAAGCGATGTCCCTTGTTGTGTAAAGGCTTAGTCCGTTTTTCCTTGTAAAAAAGAATTTCTGATTTCTTCCCGCTATCCCTTCCGCCTTCAGGTCCAGATAATAGGCTCCGTTTTCCTCGTCACACAGTTTACTCTGTTTGAGATTCTCAATAACCTCATTAACAACACCCGATGCTATCAGATTGGACTCGTGGAAATAGGAATCTGCTTCGACTTTTAATCTCTGTAGTGACAGTTTCATCCCTTCCAGCATTTGCTCCGCCGCTTCTCTAACTTTTAGGAGTGTTTTCTTGTCTCCTTTCTCGATAAGTTCCATATCTCTGTAAATTATCTTTCGAATTTCATCATTGTTCTTTAGTTCTTCAGAAGCCAGACGGTAGCAATTTACCAGACGGTGATCTTTCTTACCTTCTTTCTCAGGTTTGTAATTATCAATCCCATAGGCCAGCGTTGCAGCCTGCCTCCCAGTATCATTCACATAATATTCAGTTTTGACGTCATGACCTGAATAGGACAATAGACGGGCTATACTGTCTCCAATAATGGGATTTCTGGCTCTACCCATGTGGAAGGGTCCTGTTGCATTTGCGGAGGTATGCTCGATCAGAATCTTTTCTTTCTTACCTTTTCTCTTCCCGTAGCTTTCATTACTTATCTCATCTACAAGTTTACTTGCAAAATCATCCCACTTCAAATTTATATTACAGTACCCTTTTTCCACAAATGTCGAAGCCACGGAGTCTAGTCCCTTCAGTTCATTTGCTAACTCTTCCGCAATTTTTGAGGGTTCCTTCTTCAATGTCTTTGCAGCTGGAAAACAAATTATCGCAAAATCTCCGATGGGAGGATCTATGTCTATTGGTAGTTCTGGCCACCCCTTCTTTTCCAATAATTTAAGAACATCACCAACGGCCTCTTTGGTCCTAACATCTACAATTCGACTCACGTATGTGGTGTACTAAGAGGGGGTTTAAGCCTATCCAATATATCTTGGAACTGCCGCAGATACTTCGGGTGGAGCCTGGTCCCTGACAATCTTAACTTCTTGCTCTAGGCTCTGTGCTTCTTTGAGCAGAGGTTCAGGGTCAAGTTCTATAGCAAGTAGTAGTTCGTCAATTGCCTTGATTACATTTGCAGCGGCCCGAGCATCGGGGGAGTCTTCGCTTACTTCCGCTAGTAGTCCCAAGACATTTAACTTCCTGATTTTTCCCTCGTTAAGAAGTGCCCCTGTAATTCCTCCTACAGTACCATAGGTAAACGGTTTTACCTTAGCGTCCTTAATCCATTTCCTAGACCCAGTGGTTGATGATACACCATAAACAACATTCTCCTCACCATCCGGCTTAGGTTCAGAGGTAAAACCCTCTGCAGATATTATCTTCTTACATCCATTTTCCTCGGCCCAGTCCATGAGGGTCTTGACTAGGTCCTTGGTAATTTCAGCTGGTGGTGTGAACTCACTGACACAGACTACAACTTGGTTACAGGAACCATCGTTACAAATTTGTTCACCTGAATAAAGTCTCATTGGGTTATGTGGTACCCCATCTTTCACGACAGAAATTGGTGGAAATTTATAACTATCAATTACACCAATTTGCTCTAGTTTGAGTGTATTTATGAGAAAATTAGCTACAATTGTTCCTACCAGACCTACGCCTGGAAACCCGTCAATTAGTACGGGATCCTTCAAATTGTGTTTAGCTATCTCACGAATAGTTATAGGATTGCTCATAACAATTCATCTAGGTCAGCATCCTCATCCAGATCCGGAAGATCTGTATCATCATCCAGAAGATCCCCTAGGTCATCATCCAAATCATCATCTCCTTCTCCAAAGTCTTCTTTCAAACCTTCTCCTCCACCAACAACTGTAAGACTTGTCCAGAGGGAGAATTCATTAATATCGCTTCGACTCGCGAAACGTTTTGCGTCACTAACAGTCCTGAATTTTCCAAGAACGGGATCACCTTCTCCTGGTTCAGCAGGTAACATCACGTACCTTTCCTTGTTTACGATATCTCCTACTAAAAGGCGAACTGCTTTGAGCACATCGGGATTAGATTCTGACATGGTTACTCCTATGCCACAGTCTACCCTTATTTAAATAATTTTATGGTGAATTTATATTTAACCAAAGCAGTTAACTACCACTTCGTTTCCAGAGTGATATGTTTGATCGTAAGGCCCTTATCTTAAGAGGCGTTGCTGAGTGTGTAACCGACAATGAACTTCACGAATTACTTGCTTCTAATGATAAACCCAAGGCATACGTAGGCTTCGAACCTTCTGGACTTCTTCATGCAGGTTCATTAGTGCCCATGTTGAAGGCACGGGAACTTGTTGAATCTGGTTTTGAAGTAGTAATCCTCTTAGCAGATTGGCATGGGTATATTAACGACAAACTGGGTGGAGATTGGGATAATCTTAGGGCTGGTGTCGAATACCAAAAACAGATGTTCACAGCTTTCTCTTCAGGTTTTGATTTCAAAACTGCGAGTGAATTGGTTCGTCAGGATGGTTACTGGGAAATGGTCCTTCGCGTTTCCAAGGCCAGCAGTCTGAAAAGAATGCGAAGGGCCTTGTCAATAATGGGCCGAGATGAGGATGAAGCAGATGGAGATATGTCCAAATTTTTCTATCCGGCTATGCAGGCTACCGATATTTATGCCTTGAACGTGGATTTAGCACTAGGAGGGATGGATCAGAGACATGCTCACATGTTGGCCAGGGATGCAGCTGACAAACTGAAAATATCAAAACCTGTGGCTCTTCACACTCCTCTTTTAGGATCATTATCTGGCCCCGGCAGGATGGATACAGACTCCAAGATGTCCAAATCCAATCCATCTGGAGCACTTTTGGTACATGATAATGAAAAAATTCTGATGAAAAAATTGTCTAAAGCCTATTGCCCCCAAGAACGCGAATCTAATCCAGTTCTTGATATATGGGAACATTTGATTGACCCAATCTTAGGCAAGATTACAATTGAGAGACCCCAAAAATTTGGCGGTAATCTCACTTTCGATTCTTATCTGGACTTGGAAAAGAGCTACTTATCCGGCTCATTGCATCCTCTGGATCTGAAGAATGGTACTGCCTCAGCACTCTATGAATTGTTTCAACCTTTCCAGAAGGCTTGTAATTC
>Ga0310124_10000536_pt1 | contig 26443 bp, 20 predicted proteins | sample CB11b_AW_Bot5_MG_FD_203507 | JGI IMG/M metagenome (GOLD analysis project Ga0310124, IMG submission 203507) | Marine microbial communities from Western Arctic Ocean, Canada - CB11b_AW_Bot5 | ecosystem: Environmental > Aquatic > Marine > Oceanic | place: Canada: Western Arctic Ocean | collected...
GTCGTCGTTGTCGAAATCATCCGGCCCCATGGTGGTGCCAAGGCCGATACGTCCGGCGCCTTGATTGGCGATCCGCGCCATCTCCTGAAATCGCTCCGTCTGCTTCTCGAAGGGAGAAAATCCGCGTACGTGGATCCCACTTTCGAGGAAGGTCATGCCCAAGCCAATCCCTGCCTGCGTGGTGTCGAGAGCGGCACAGTAGAGATATTTGGGTTCGATGCCGAGCCCGCGGGACTGCTGCACGATCTCCAGGGCAGACTCGGCGTAGGCGAGGGCGTCGAGATCGACGGTGTCGTCAAGCCGTGGGTGGTAGACCTTGCGGCCTTGGGCGCGCAGATCATCGACGCGCTGACGGATCCGTTCGCCCTGCAGGTGCCGCTCCTCGTCGGGCAGAACTTCGACCTTGGCGCCAAACAGACGCATCAGCAGATGATTGCCCTGTACTTCCTTGTGGTCGATGGCGCGCACGGGGCGGAGGATGAGATGGAGCTCGAGACCGAGACGAGCACAGGCAGCCGACATCTGCCGACAATAGTTGGATTGCACGGCGGAACCACAGACGATGACCTCGGCCCCCTTGGCTTGTGCATCGGCGAGAGAGAACTCCAGCATGCGGGTCTTGTTGCCACCGAAGGCGAGCCCCGTCAGGTCGTCCCGCTTGATATAGATGTCCGGTCCCCCCAGCAGTGCACTGAGTTTTTCCAGCCGTTCCAATGGTGTCGGTCGGATGGAGGCCAGTTGCACGCGTGGCAACGTGGCCAGGGCGGTTTCGAGTTGTGCTTCAAGGTCGGGGGTCATTGTCAGCGTCCTTTCGACCAGCCCTTGGCGGGCAGTTTCGACAGACGTGCCTGGCGGTGACATTCCTCCATCACCGCCATTTGCACGCGCACCTGCTGCGGTGTGATCTCGAGTTTTTCGCCATTGCGCAGCACGTTGTACAGGCGGTCGTAGAATTGTTTCGACATCCAGGTGAAAGCATCGCTCTGGGCCTTCGACGGAGCCCAGCTCTTCTCCGTAAGGGTCAGAGACTCGCGGCAGTAGGCCTGGTCGGGCAGTGGCTGGCGGATCAGCTTCTGCTTCGGCGTCTCTTTTGGGTTATAGTATTTCCACCGTAGTCCGGCGCCGCCGCCACTCAAGCCCCCCTGGGTCCCGTGCACGGTGATCATGTCACCGGGATAGGCATCGCAGCTGGAGATTTCCAGATCGACGACGGGGGCACCCTTCCTTTTGAGCACGACCTTGACGAAATCTTCCGCGTCCCCCCAGGTGTTGGCCCGGTCCATGGCACAGAAGACCTCGTCCGGCTTGCGAAAGCCCTGTAGACAGACGGCCCAGTCGACGAAGTGCGGTCCCGTATTGAGCAGATTGCCACCCTTGAACTCCTGCAGCGTCTGCCAGTCCCAGCGCCGGGCAAAACCATTGGCGACGATGCGCACCTGGACGATGCGTCCCAGGACGCCCGAATTTATGACACTGAGCGTCTTGACGAACAGGGCGCGGTAACGAGACTGTTGAAATGGGGCCAATACCCGTCGCGCCTTTTTGGCGGCGGCGATCATCGTGTTCAGTTGTGCCACGTTCCAGGCGGCGGGCTTTTCGGTGACCACATTGTGTCCCGCACCCAGTGCCTCGATCGTCACCGGCGGGTGCAGGTGGGAGGGCAGAGAATTGACGACGAGGTCGAGATCGTCCCGAGCCAGCAGGGCGCTGTGGTCGCGATACGTGTCGCAGCCGAAACGTTCTTCGGCGTGACGCCGCCGGTCGGCGAGCAGATCAGCGATGGCGACGATCTTGTATTTTCGGGGCGATGACTCGAACCAGCGGCTGTGGATGGACAGGCCACTACGGCCCTGACCGAGGACGCCGACTCTTAATGGGCCGGTGGAGCGTTTGGATGTACGGGATGCGGACATGGGACAGATGCTCTCCAGTAAGGAAGTGACATTCGATGACGGAAAGACTACGAAGGGGACACCCCGCAAGCCACCCACGTTGCCGGCACCGCCTTCGGTCCTACTTTATTGGTGGATGATCACCCACGTCGATGGTATTGCCGCCGCAGCTGTTGCCGGCCAACCCCAGCCTCTGTTTCCGAACCTGGATTCCGTCACTTCCTGGCGCCGCTTCGAACTGCTCGATCTGCCAGCAGCCGGTGTTTGTGTCACCGACGACGTCGGCGAGGAGGCAGGTTATCTGCTGTTGTCCGGTCAGGTCACTATAGAACAAGATCAAATGCAGGTCGAAGGGCACGCACCGGCTGCCATCCGGTGCCTGGCGAATCGGCCGCATCGAGTCGTCGCCGGCCAGCTGGGGGCACGACTGTTGCGTATCGGCGTCGACACTGCAGGCGTGAATGGAGGCGAATTGGCGATGGATGTCATGGCTCGTGATCGCTTGCCATGGCGGGATGCCATCCATGGCGGGGGTGGTCGCATCGGCACACGGCATCTGTTCGGCCCGCAAGACTTCGCTTCCAGCTGGACCTTTGTCGACCATGCCATACTGTCGGCGAGCAGTTCTCTGGGGTACCACTACCACGACCACCTCGAAGAAGCCTTCATCGTGCTGTCCGGTCGGGGCTGGATGACTCTGGGTGACACCACCGTCGAGATCGGGCCTGGAGATGTCACGCTGCAGCAGGCCAACGTCAGACATGGATTGTACAATCCCTTCACCGCCGACCTGGACTTCGTCCGCGTCGCCGTCGCCACCCCCGGGCAGACGTTCACGACCATCGATGTTGCCGATGATCTGCGCGCCCGTCGACCCACACAGGAGAACAGGACATGACTGCCGCTGCCGATACTGCCAGTCGTATGGCCGCCGCCGCACAGGCGTTGCTGGATGCACTCGATGACACGCAGCGTGCCACGAGCAGCATCGATTTTGCCGATGCTGCACAACGCACGAACTGGCATTATGTGCCGCGGGAGCGCGCCGGGTTGTCATTACAGAAGATGGATGCCAAGCAACAAGGCCTGGCCCTGGCGTTGCTGGCCACGGGTCTGAGTCGGACGGCTGAGCAGAAGGCGAAGACAATCATCAGCCTGGAGTCGATCCTGGCCGGCATCGAGGGACCGGATCGAAGTCACCCCAGGGATCCTGAACTTTACCATGTCACGATTTTCGGCGACGTCGGTGCACAGGGTGTCTGGGGCTGGCGCTTCGAGGGCCACCACATTTCGCTGAACAACACGATCGTCAACGGCACCGAAGTATCCTCTGCGCCGCTGTTTTTTGGCTCGAATCCCGCCCACGTGCGTCATGGTGAACAGCAGGGACTCCGGGCCCTGAAGGAGGAGGAGGACCTGGGCCGCGATCTGCTGTCGCAGTTGGATGGTGAGCAGAAGCGGATCGCCATCGTTGCCGCCGAGGCACCCCCCGACATCCTGACGACGAATGTCGTGCGCGTCGGCGCTGAGGCGCCACCCGCGGGACTGACGGCGGCGGCCATGACGGCCGGTCAACGGCAGCTGCTCGAGGCGCTGGTGCGTGTCTACGTGGAGCGTTTGCCGGAAGGCCTCGCCAGTCACGAGATGACGCGTCTGCAGGCAACCGACCTGGCGTCTGCAAACTTCTGCTGGGCGGGGGGGCAACTGCGCGGCGAACCGCACTACTACCGGGTGCAGTCGACGTCTTTCCTTGCCGAATACGACAACACACAAAACGATGCGAATCACATCCATGCTGTCTGGCGCGACCTGACGAACGACTTCGGCGACGATCTGTTGCGGCGCCATTACGAACAGAGCCATTGACCCAACTCGCTTCACCGACGGGTCAGCTACCCCTATACCGACCGTTGCACGACAGCTACCCCGACGGAGGTTATGACAACTGGCGTGTCTGGGCCGGCAATCTGTCGATCGAAATTGACGGGCTGTGGGCCTCAGCCACCCTCAGCCGCGCCTACCTGTGGCCGGATCGGCCCGCACCGCGGGCACGAGTACGCTGTGAACTCTTTGTCGCCGATGTGCCCGCGGTGTCGATTCGCCAAGAGCATGTCGTGGCTCGAGTGTGCACGGACGCTGTCGACACCGGGCACCGTATCCCCATGCAGTTGCTGACGGGACCGACAGGTGTGGCTGAGCCCTGCGGTGCCAACATGGTTTTTGAGTCTGAATCATTCGCACTCGAACAGACCGGCGCCTACACCTATGGCATCGAGTTCAGCGCCGACAAGGACCACGTGGAGTGGGTCTCCAGCGCCGCCATCGCACCGAACCAGGACGGCACCATCGTCGTCAGTCCCGGATGGATCGCCGACGGACCCACTGTGACCGAGGTCTGTGTGCGCAAGGTCGGCGCCAGGGTGACCGCGTCGGGGTTCGAGTCGGGTCGAATCCTGCACCTGACGGCCTGCCTTGAGCAGATCCCGACGGATGTCGTTTACCTGCTGCCCTTTTTCCGACCTGGATACACCGATCTAAAAACGGGCGAGGATGTGCGCAAAGGGCGTCTGGGCAGCCCGTACGCCGTCGCCGATTTCTACCAGATCGATCCGCAATTGGTGACCCCTCCCGACCAGGTCGATTTTTTCGACATGGCGGCGGCCGGTCTGTTGCGGCAGGAAGATGTCACGGATGTGTGGGCCCGCTTTGACGCGACATCGGGGCAACGCACGTCTGCTCCCAAGGTGACGGAGCTGGTCGCGGCGGGTGCAGTGACGGCGATACACCGGTGGGGACGAGATCGACTGGTGCAGGTCGTGGGGCGATCAGAACTACGGCAGTTGTGTCACCGAGCCCACGAGCTCGGCAAGCGGGTGATCTTTGATCTGGTGCTGATGCAGACGAGCCGGGATGCGGCATTGATCACACAACATCCAGAGTGGTATGCACTCGATGCGGCGGGGCAGCCGAAGATTCACCAGATCGCCTGGCTCGTATACTCCGACGTGGCACTGTTCGATCTGAGGAACAATCGCCCGCTGCAGGATTATCTGCTCGACGTCGCTCCTTATTGGATGGCCTGTTGTCAGCTGGATGGCGTAAGACTCGACGCCAGTCAGACGGTGGATCGAACCTTTCTCAGGCGGTTGAAAAATCGCATCCAGCGACAGGATCCGCAGGCCCTCGTTCTAGGGGAGACGCTCTGCCCTCTGCACGAAGCGGTCGACATTCCTGTCGACATGATTTATGCACTGCTCGTCGACTTTCATCGGGACGCCGACCAGGCGACGCCACTGATCGACTTTCTTGAGCAGGTGCATGCCGCATTCGCGCCGGGCACTGTGGCCATGGCCTACTTCGAGAATCACGACAGTCCGCGGGCGACCCAGATCTGGTTCGATCGATACCGTGACGCCCTCGACGACGATGAGGCCCTGGCTTCAGTGTGGCGCCAACATGGGTCGACAGATGGGATTGAGGTGGCGATGTGGATGGCGTTGCTGAAGAATCTGCAGGCAACCCTCATCAACGCCACTGCGGGCATGTGGCCTGGTACGCAAGTGCAGAACACGGCCACTCGACCACAGTCGGCCCAGGGTACACTGTTGGCGTGGGCTATCGAGTGGGGGAGCCAATGGGGGGAGCGGGCGCCGACCGATTTCGAAAACGAGACACTGTTACATCCGGAGGCTGGTCGGGTGGCCCCGGGTCTGGTTTTGGCGCGCGCCTACGAACATCTCGCCTCGTGCTATGGCGACTGGAAGGTCGCTCACCGCGGACGTATCTACTATCATCGCGACATCGACGCGGACGATCGCATTCTGGCGTACACTCGTTATACAGATTCTGCTGCACTCGTCGCTGTCCACAACCTCGACATCCACCGCAGTCGGCGGGTTACCATCCCCCTCGACTGGTTGCCATGGACGCCGCAGAAGAGCGACCTCGTATTCGACAGTTATGCACAGTTGGGATTGACAACAACCGATGCTGAGTCGGATCCGGCACAACAGGGGGCACGCATTGGCGTTGCGCCATTGCAGACACGCCTGTACCGATTGAGCGCAACCCCATCATGAAAGGACATTCATGCCTTCGCCCTTGAAGGCCCGACATGTCACCAACACCGTGACAATGGCGGCGGCGGCAGTTTTGATAGCCTGTGATGCCGCCGGTCCCGGGACAACGACACCCAAACCCATGGTGACGGCGCAGGACAGCACTTTGTACGCCGTGGGCCAGGGACTCGCAGGTCAGTTCAATCTGCACGAGCTGTTCACCGCCGAAGAACTGGAACGGATCAACCAGGGCTTCAACGACGGAGTGTTGACGTCCGGAGACTTCGATCTGTCGAACTATCTGGAATCGATGAATCTGCTCATTCAGCAGCGACGGAAGAAGCGCTCCAGTCGTCTGCAAGCGGAGGGGGATGCTTTTGTCGCCCAAGCCGGCACCAAGGAAGGGGCGGTCACGACGCCGACGGGTCTCGTCTATATCGAGGAACTGCTTGGCGTGGGCGAGAGTCCGTCGATAGACGACTCCATCAGCGTGCACTACGAGGGCAGCTTCACCAATGGCACGGTCTTCGACAGTTCCTACCGTCGGGGGACACCGTCTCCGTTCCGTGTCGGTCAAGTGATCCCCGGTTGGCAGGAAGGCTTGCAGATGATGAAACCGGGTGGCAAGGCGCAACTCATTATCCCTGCCAGCCTGGCTTATGGCGAGCAGGGCTCGCCACCGGCGATCCCACCGAATGTGCCTCTCGTGTTCACCGTCGAATTATTGGAAATCATCAAATAGGGAGTGACTATGTCGACGATCGGGGTGATCCACTACAACTGGCCCGGTTACGATCTCGAAGGATTTGCGCGTCGTGCCAGCGACATCGGCTACAAGTCGTGTGAGCTGCAGATTGGCGACATCTGGGATGAGGCAGATGACGACGGTGGGCAGCAGGCTGAGGTGGTGCGGGAGATGTTCGCCGGTTACGGCATGACGATCTCCGCCGTTACGGCGGGCAATGATTTTATCCAGGCGGACCGGGGCGACTTCGATGCGCAGATCGCCCGCTATCGACGCGTCTGCGAAATCATCCCGCGAACCGGCACCGATATCATCCGTTCCGATGGTGGCTGGAATCGCGGCGACAAGGTTCCACAGGACCAGTGGGATGGCATGATGCTGGAGGGTTTCCAGCGTTGCGCTGAGTTTCTCGAAAGGCTCAATGTGCGTGTCGCGCTGGACAATCATGGGGTGTCGACCAACGATGGCGACTGGCAGTTGAGTCTGATCGAGCGCGTTGGCTCAGGTCGAGTTGGCGTCAATCTGGATACGATGAATTATCGCTGGTTCGGTCACAGTCTCGAGAAGATCGATCACTTTTACGAGATCATCGCGCCTCATACCTTTCACACCCATATGAAGGACGGCACCGGGTCCCGCAGTGAGTACAAAGGAGCCGCACTCGGCGAGGGTGAGATCCACCTTGAAAAAGTGCTGGAGTGTTTGCGCCAGGCCGGTTATGACGGCGCCTTCACGGCAGAGTATGAAGGACCGGAAGCCGAAGGTGGTGTCGGCTATGAAAAGTGTTACCACTGGCTGACCGAGCAAGTAGGCTAGCAACACTGCGCCAGAAAAGAAAGACGCCCCGTCAGCCGATGGCTGACGGGGCGTCTTTTGTAACTTCTGAAGTTAGCGCGATTTCAGCTGACTCGGCGAGCCTCGCTGCGTTTGCGGCGGGCGGACTCTTCGTCCTTCACCTCGCCCATCTCTTTTTTCAACCGGGTCATTTTCTTATCGAGCCTCGATTTCTTTTTGTCCAGCAGCATCTTGTTCTTCGCACCGACGGACTTCTGCCCTTGCGCGCCCTTCAAGCGGCCCAATGCTTCGGCCTTGACTTGGGACACTTGATAACCGTAACAGAATACACCGATAGGGCCGACAATCAAGTTCTCATCCGTCCGCTTTCTCCACGGCCTCCACCTGCCGCTCCAGGCGTTTGGCAGAGACCCGCTGCGCTGTACCCAGCTCCTGGGCGAAAATCGAAACGCGGTATTCTTCCACCATCCAGCGAAATGTCTCGATCCGTTCCAGTCGCTGCGCGGAGTGTTCGGCCGGCGTTGAACGCAGTCGCTGACAGGTGTCGGCAAAGGGAGCGACGAGGGCTGCCTTGGCCGCATCGCGCGCCGTGTCGGCGCGAAATCGATCAGCGCGCACGGCGACGGCCCTGAGATAACGGATCAGGTGTGGCAGTTGCTCGAACTCGATATCATCGAGGAAATCTGCCGGCAGCAGCCGCTGCAAATCCTCTTCGAGACCGGGGTGTGGACGCGAGTTCGCGACCAGCTGCGTGCGCAGATCCATGACTTCGGTGAGCAGTCCGAGAAATCGTGCCGACAGACCACGTAGCCGCTGACCTGCTGTGGCGACACGCTCATCGAAACGCTGCCGGGTGAGGGGCAATACCCCACCTTGCAGAAACAGATAACGAGCCAGATGGGCGTATGCCTGGCGCTCGATCACAGCCGGGTCACCCAACGATCGATGTCGATCGACGATTGGGCGCACGTCTTTCAGCTCGCGCTGCAGCCACGCAGCCTCGTCGTGTAAGGCGAGTTCACAAAGGCGACAGAAGCCCGCCGGAGAGGCGGCGCGTGCGGCAGAGCGATCATCGAAGAGTCGTATGTGGACCCGATGATCCTGCAGCAACAATCCAGGAAAGCCGAAGACGGGGACCCCCGACAGCTGGGTTACCTCGACCCGTTCGGGCAGGTCACCGAAGGTCCAGGCCGTGACATCCTCCTGCTCCCAGGTTGCCACCGCCTGCTTCCAGGCGTCGAGTTGAATGGGCGACTCGGTGGGTCGGTCCAATTTTCCAGCCAATGCCGCCAGGTCGCGACCGGCAGCGACCGTGGTGCCGTCGCTACCTTCGATTTCGAGGCGCATACGCAAGTGTTCGGGAATGTCACTGGGGTTCCAGTCTGCCCGTCGCACCTGCACTCGCCAGCGTGCCTCAATGAAGTTTTCCAGGGCATCGAGAAATGTGCCATCGCCATGTGCGGGGGTCAGCTCGGCAGAGATCTGGCGTGCCGTTTCGGGGACGGGGACAAAACGTTTGCGCAGGGCTTTCGGCAAAGAACGCAACAGATGCGTGATGCGCTCCTGTCGAAGTCCCGGGATCAGCCAGTCGAGCACCTCCGGACGCACGGCATCGACGAGGCGGTATGGAACTTTCAGCGTGACGCCATCCTGCTCCTGGCCAGGCGCATAGGCGTAGGCCAGTTCGAGAGGCTGACCGTCGAGGTGGATGGCGTCGGGAAAGGCCTCGCGATCGACGGACAGATCGGTACCTGCAAGCAAAGTCGCTTCGTCGGCGTGCAGAAATGTGTCGTCGCCATGATCGCGGATGAGCCGATTCAGGTCGTGTACCGAGGCGATCCCCTCGGGCAGATGTTCGGCATAGAAGTCGTGCAAGGCATCGTCGAGGTCGACGGTGTGTCGCTGTCGCAGCCGGCTCTGCCAGATCTCCAGGCGCTCGAAGCTGTGCCGGTTGTGCTCGTAGAAAGCGTGCGGAATGTCATCGACCTCGGCGGCGATGAGGGCCTCGCGAATGAAGATGTCGCGCGCTTCACGGGGAGCGAATTTGGCGTAGGCGACGCGCCGCTGGGCGACGATCAAGCCGTGCAGCCGAACCGTCTCATGCACAAGGACACGCCCCGCTTTGCGACTCCAATGGGGGTCCCGATAACTGGAGCGGCAAAGATATTCACCCAGGTCGAGAATCCACTCCGGTTTGATGGCGGCTGCGGTACGGGCATAGAGGCGATTGGTCTCCACGACTTCGGCCGCGACTAGCCATGCCGGTGCGCTCTGCTGGGCACTGGCTTCCTTCTTCTTGCCGCGTTCAAAAAGTCCGGACCCTGGGAACAACATGACCTGACGGCTGCGCGCCGCGGTGTAGAGATTGGACCTCCCGCCAGATGGTTCCTGCTTCTTCTGGGCGATATTGCTGAACAGGCCCGTCAGGATACATCGATGTACCGCGTCGTAGGCGTCCTCTCGCTGGGCGCAACTCAGATCGAGGCGGAAGCCCCCCAACTCCTTCAGCGTGAAGCGCAATTGGGCGTGAATATCGCGCCACTCTCGCATGCGCAAAAAGGACAGAAAGTGTTGGCGGCAGAACTTGCGCAACTGTGACTGCGTGCCCTGCTCCATGCGGTCGTGGTAGGCGATCCAGATGTTGAAGAGGGTGAGAAAGTCGGAGCGTCGATCGACAAACTGCTCGTGCATGCGATCCGCCTCCGCCTCCTGACCGGCGGGCCGTTCGCGCGGGTCCATAGCGGAGATGCCGGCGGCGATGACGAGCACCTCAGGAAGGGCTGCCTCGGCGTGGGCCTGCAGGACCATGCGCGACACCGTCGGTGAGATCGGCATACGCGCCATGTCTTGCCCAAGACGGGTCAGCTTCTTGTCGCGGTCGATGGCGCCCAATTCTTCCAGGATCTGGTAGCCGCCCCGAATGGCCTGTTCTTTCGGCGGATCGACAAAGGGGAATGTCTCGACCGTGCCGAACTCCAGATCGAGCATGCGCAGGATGACCTCCGCCAGATTGGCCCGCTGGATCTCCGGTTGTGTGTACAGGTCCCGTGCGCCGTACTCCTGTTCATCGTACAGGCGTATGCAGACGCCATCTTGTACGCGGCCACAGCGACCTTTGCGTTGTTCTGCCGACGATTGGCTGATCGCTTCGATGGGCAGGCGTTGGGTCTGCGTACGCGGGTTGTAGCGGGAGATCCGTGCCAGCCCCGTGTCGACGACGTAGCGGATCTCCGGTATGGTCAGCGATGTTTCGGCGATGTTGGTGGCGATGATGATGCGGCGACCGGTGTGCGGTCCAAAGACTTTGTGTTGCTCGGAGGCGGTGAGGCGGGAGAACAGCGGCAGGACCTCGACACCACGACGTGAGGAGAGGCGGGAGGAAAGCAGCTCACCGGTTTCGCGGATGTCGCGCTCGGAAGGCATGAACACGAGTACGTCCCCCCGCTGTGATTCTTCGAGCAACCGCGCACAGGCTGTCGCCGCCCCTTCGGTATAGGAGAAGCCACCATCGGCATCTTCCAGCAACTCCTCCAGGGGCCAGTAACGGGTCTCCACCGGGTAGACACGGCCCGACACTTCGATGATCGGCGCGTCGTCGAAGGCTTGGGAGAAACTCTCGGTGTCGATCGTGGCGGAGGTGATGATGATCTTGAGATCGGGGCGTCGTTGCCGCAACGTGCGCAGATACCCGAGAAGGAAGTCGATATTGAGGCTGCGCTCATGAGCCTCATCGACGATCAGTGTGTCGTATTCGAGCAGGTCGCGGTCGGACCGAATCTCGGCCAGCAACATGCCGTCGGTGACAAATTTTACCAGACTCTCTGGGGAGGTCTGGTCGCGAAAGCGAATCTTGGACCCCACCTGGCGCCCCCACTCCACGCCAAGCTCCTCGGCGAGTCGTCTCGACAGCGACGTGGCGGCGACGCGACGTGGCTGGGTGACGGCGATTTTGGCTTCGCGTCCACGACCCGCTTGCAGGCAGATCTTGGGGATCTGGGTCGTTTTGCCCGAACCGGTGTCCCCGGCGATGATGACGACGGGGTGCTGCTCAATGGCGCTGCGAATCTCGTCGACCCGTTTGCTGATGGGCAATTCTGCCGGGAATTCGATGCGGCAGCTGGCGCGGGCCTTGTCACGTGCCACCCGGACCTGGGCTGATTCGGCGGCACGCTGCGCGAGGTGGTGGAGATCACGCTGCAACCGTCGTGGTCGCCGCCGGCCCTGCAGACTGTCGCGTAACAGCTGCAGTCGGCGACCAAGACGCACGCGTTCGGCGAGCATACAATCGGCGAGGGTAGCTTCGATTTCGTCGAAGCGGGAGTTGTTGGTGGCGGTGGTCATGGTGCAAGGAAAGTACGAAGGTGGGTGAACAATGGTACAACGTCCGTCATTTTCGTAAGTTAGGGCTCATCATGACGGACCTACACAATCTGCTCAGCCAGTGGTTCATCGACCAGCCCGTCGCCTGGACGACGATACGCACGTTGTTCGTCCTGTTGACGGCGTGGGCGAGTTTCCACCTGGCCCGAACCATCCTGCTGCGTTGGATCGGACGACTGATTCGCAGCAGTCGTACCGATCTTGACGACGTGCTGCTCGATCGCGGCGTGCTACGTCGTGCCGCTCTGCTGGCACCGGTGGTGGTGCTCTACTACGGTGTGGAAGTACTCCCGGGGCCGACACCGTATCTGCTGCAGATCGTCAATGCAGCCCTCGCCATCGTGTTGATGTTGCTTGTCGGTGCCAGTATCGATGCCTTCCAGGACGCCATCTCCGAATACGATGCACGTAGCGATGTGCCGATCAAGAGTTATGCTCAGATCGTCAAGATCCTGATCTACGTCGTCGGCGCGTTGATGACGATCGCCGTACTCACCGGAAAATCGCCATGGGTACTGCTGTCCGGCGTTGGCGCCCTGATGGCGGTGATCATTCTCATTTTCCGCGATACGATCCTGTCCCTCGTGGCCAGTTTCACCATCGCCTCCAACCGCCTGGTGAAGGTCGGGGACTGGATCGAGGGGCCAGCTTTCGGCGCCGATGGCGATGTGATCGACATCTCACTGCACACGGTGAAAGTGCAGAACTGGGACAAGACGATCACGACGATTCCCACGTACAAGCTTGTGGAGACGTCGTTCAAGAATTGGCGTGGCATGCAGGAGAGTGGTGGTCGGCGCATCAAACGGGCCATCCATCTGGATATGAACACCGTGCAATTCTGCAATGAGGAGATGCTGGCAAGATTTGCCAAGTTCCGGCTCATCACCGAGTACGTCCATCAACGCCTGCAGGAAGTGGCTGCGGACAACAGCAAGCGAACCGAGGATCTGTCCGAACTCGTCAATGGTCGCCGCCTAACCAACCTGGGCACTTTCCGCGCCTACGTCGCCGCCTACCTGCGGGGTCATACGAGCATTCATCCAGGGATGACCTTCCTCGTGCGGCAGCTGGCGCCGACACCACAAGGTCTACCGCTGGAGATCTACGTATTTACCAACACGATCGTCTGGGCGGAATACGAAGCCATTCAATCCGATATCTTCGACCACCTGTTGGCGGTGGTGCGACAATTCGACCTGCGCGTGTTCCAGGAACCCACCGGCTCGGATTGGCGGCGCGCAACAGCTGACGACTGAGTACGGTGCCAAACAAGCCGCCCAAGGGCAACAAGCACGATAGGCACTAACGAGTTAGACCGAGCCGAGGATGTGGTCCATGACTTTGGCCGTACGCAGCGCCGAGTCTCCCGTACTGGGGCACGTACCACGGCCGAGCAGGTCATCGACGACACTCTGGATCAGAGGCTGCTGCACGTGCGGCGGCGGCGGCACGGCAAACTCCTCGATCTGATCGGCTTGTTGCAGTCGAATCGGCTGATCCAAGGAGAAAGCGGTGAAACTGAGACGACCATCGCTGCCGACGATCTCGATCTCTTCGGCACTCAAGCCGTCACCGGCGACAAAACACCAGCTGCCCACGCCGGCGATGTCGCAATGTCGCCATGCGGCTGTGACCGTGTCATCACAGGCATAGTAGCCGCCCAGGTTCAGTGCGACGCCGGCCGTCGGTTCGACGGGGCCGAGCAGGTAGTCGAGCAGGTCGAGTTGGTGCGACGCCAAGTCATGGAAGTAGCCACCCTTGCCAGCGATTTCAGGAACCACGCGCCAGGGTACATCATCGTCCCCGCCAGGCCCGAAGACGCCAACGTGACGGATGCCGACATAAAGCGGGGTGCCGATGGCGCCGGTGGCGAGCAGGGACTCGACTTGCAGGTGAATGGGTAGACGGCGCCGATAGTAGGCGACAAAGAGTGGCACGCCCGCCTGGGCGCAGGCCTGTACCATCTGTTCGCACTCGACGGCGGTTCGAGCCATCGGTTTTTCCACATAGACCGGTTTGCCCGCTGCCGCGACACGTCGGGTGTATTCCAAGTGCGAATCGGGTGGTGTGGCGATGTAGACGGCATCAACGCCGTCGTCGTCGATCAGCGCCTGAGCGTCGTCGTACCAACGTGGCACACCGTGACGCTGGGAATAATCCTGGGCTTTGGCGCCATCGCGGCGCATGACAGCAACCAGCTCAGAACCGTCGGCCTGCTGCAGACCAGGGCCGGATTTCACCTCGGTCACGTTGCCACAGCCGATGATCCCCCACCGTACTCGGTCGTTATTCAACAGAATGGCTCCAGGAAGCGCACGGCGAGATCACCCAGGGCGGCCACATCGTAGCCCCCTTCCTGGACGATCACCGTTGGCAGGTTGAGTTGCGCGAGGAGAGCGCCGATGGCGCCGATGCCATCCCCAGTGAGGTGGAAACTGCCGAGAGGGTCATCGAGCCAAGTGTCGAAACCGGCGCTGACGACGAGATGTTGTGGCGCGAAGCTCTGGATCCGCTGCAGGGCTTGCTCCAAGTGCTGCAGATAGACGGGGTCATCGGTCCCTGCCGCCAGTGGCACATTAAGGTTACAACCCATGCCGGCACTGGCACCGGTCTCGTCGGAACGCCCCCAGAACAGAGGGTATTCCCACTCGGGATCGGCATGCAGTGAGACGAACAGCACGTCACCGCGATGGTAGAAGATCTGCTGCGTGCCATTGCCGTGGTGGTAGTCGATATCGATGATGGCCACCGGGCCACTTTCTGCCAGCCGCTGCGCTACGAGGGCGGCGTGATTCAGGTAACAGTAGCCGCCGAAGTGGTTCCTCGTCGCATGGTGACCCGGCGGCCGACACAGAGCATACGCTGCAGATGTCCCCTCGCGCACCAGGTCCGCCGCTGTCAGAGCGGCATCGGCGGCAGCACGGGTTGCCGCCCACGTACCAGCAGCAATCGGTGTCGTGTCGAACCCGTAAAATCCCATCGCAGCGGAAGGTTCGGCGGGGGCCCGCCCGTCAAAGCCAGCGAAAAGACTGGCCACCAGATCGCCGCTGCCCCCTCTGCCTACCCACGATGCATGGGCGGTGCTCAAGAAATCGAGATAATCGTCGTCATGCACCCGCCTCAACCTGTCGTCGCCCTGTTGCACGGGGCTCACGAATTCGGCCCAGGAGGTGGTTGCCAAGGCGGCACGGATGGCGTCGTACCGAGGTGGGCATTCCGGGTATGGCAGCAGCCCGGCACGAGAAAATTCAGTTACCGGTGCGTGTGCATTCTGTAACGCCGCGTCCGTGCAAACGATCCTCATCAGCTGCTGATGATCAGAGTGCGAACCAGTGTGCGGTGCAGAAAACGACGCCCAGCGCGGCCCATGCCAGTTGCCGACCCCACTGTGGATACAGGCGAATCCCCATGCTGGCCAACACCGCCAGGAAGGGGAGTGCGGAGAGGGCGTAGAAGTCGTGGGGCAACCACACCAGCCAGATGACGGATGGCACGACGGCGCCGAGCAGGAGCAGTCCGTGACGTGGATCGCGGCGACTGTCACGGCAACTGAGCAGACCGCTCACTATCAGTATGGCCAGAAGACCGCCTGCCAACTCAGGCCAGGGCCTCGCCAGGTCACTGCCGAGGCGCCCCCACTGGTTGATGACCACGGCCGGGGCGTTGATCTGGGACACACGTTGCATGACAAAGCGCTCGAATTGCGAGCCGGACAACAACAGAAAAAGCCCCAGAGGTGGAATCTGTGCCAGCCACCACCAGCGTTGCCGCCCCTCATACCGTTCCCGGTAGATCATCATACCAAGACAGAGGGACAACACCAGATAGTACAGACCACCGTGTACGAGGAGTGACACGAGGGCCGCCGCCAGCCAACCGGCGAGCCAGCGGCCCTCACCGGCTCGAAGATACTCGAGAAAACACAACAACTCGACGACGACGGTGAGAAAGGCCAGAGCCGAGGGAGAAATGGCGACCATCTGCGCGACGAAAAATGGAGAGAGTGCCAGGATCCAGATGGCACCACCGCTGGCGTGGCTGCCACCCAGACCGCGCAACACACGCGGGACCAGCAACAGAGCGCCGCAAGCCATCGCCAGGCTGAGCAGTCGCAACCACGGTACCGCGTGGCTGACACCCGACCACAAATGCAACAGGAACAGATAGGCGGGGCTGTAGGGGAACAACATCACATCCCTGAGGGGGATCTCGGAGCGTGTCAGGACGATGGCACCCTCCACGTCCAGCGGTGTTCCCACCACACGTAATACGGCCAGAACGAGGAACAGCACCAGCGGTAGTCGCAAGGTGTTCAGCTGCGCCATAATCGCGGTACGCCACCGGCCTGTGTGCCAGGCAAGGCGAAATACTCCGGGCCGCCTTCCTCCCAATCGGGGCAGGTGCGAGCCTGACGGTCCCACAGGACTTCTCCGGCACGCACCGTCAGCTCACACTCGAGACGTTCCGTTCCGGCGATCCGAGTCCAGCCGCAATCACGGAAGCCGAAGTCGCCCTTGTCGCGGTGCAGCACGGCGATATCGGCTTCGGCGCCTACCGACAACGTGCCCAGCTCCTCGTGGCGAATGGCGCGCGCCGGGGTCACCGTTGAGCGATAGATGACCTCCTGAAAGGGCATGCCCATGGCCAGGCATTTCGACATGGTGTCCAGCATGCTGTGCACATGGCCATTGATATTGCCCATGTGCAAGTCGGTGCTGATCGAGTCGGGTGGAAAGCCTTGGTTGTAGGCGGGCACAGCATTGCGGTACCAGAAGCTGGCCGCGCCGTGACCGATATCGAAGTGGATGCCACGTTCCCGCGCCTGCCACATGTGATCGTAGACCTTGTTGTCGTTGTCCGGATCGACGATGGGGAACTGCCGGGCAAAGACATGGGTGTGAATATCCCCAGGGCGCAGGTGTTCGAGGATGAGACTGTCATAGGGGCGCTCAGGTGGTCGCGGCCAGAAATCGATCATGACCGGCATACCTGCCAACTCACCGGCCTCGACACAATTGTCGACCGATGCCCATGGTGGATGTTCATCGTCGAAGGGATGGACCGTCCAGAAATGGGCGGTCTTGATGCCGACGCAGATGTCGGCGTGTTCTTTGGCGGCTGCTGCCGCCCGCTTGGGATCCAGATTCGCCACGACCTGCTCGGGTGCACCCATGCCGGGATAGGCGATGTTGACATAGCCGAATTGACGCACTTTCGAGGTCTCGATGCAGGACCGGCGGAAGTGCTCGAATTCATCGGCGCCGGCGGTGCCCGTATCGACACAGGTGGTGACACCCTCCTTGAGGAAGTGGGCGTCGGCGCGCAGGCTGCCGGAGAGAAACAGGTTGCTGGGCTGTCTGGCACCTGTCTGTATGTCGATCGCAGCCCAACGCAGATCGTAGGTGTGCACGTGGATGTCGAGCAGACCGGGGGTGACAAAGAGACCGCCTACGTCGACGACGTGGGCCGCGTCCGTTGTCGGAATGTCGGCTTCAACACGGGCGATCTTGCCATCCCGCACGCCCACATCGGCGATGCCGTCCAGATCGTTGGCCGGGTCGACAACGTGTCCGCCCTGCAGAAGCAAGTCGAGGGGTGAGTGATCGGCAGACATAACAACCCTTTCACTTCGTTTCGGATAAATAGCAGAGGGCGGGAAGGTAGAGTGCCGGCACGCCAATTGACAAGGCCCCACAGAAGGGTACCATCTACCCCAATATGATGATGAACGCATGCCACAGAAATTCAGCTCAGAAGGCCGCGTTCGGTCTCGCTTTGGCCCTTGTTCTGTCGCCTGTCCACATGGCGGCGCAGGAAGAGGCCGACACAACGGCGAAGGGGAGCGCCGAAAAGGAAGCGCGACCGCTTGTCCACCTGCTGAAGCTGCACACGGTGAACACCGAGGGCAGCATGATCGACCCCGGTCTGGCGGCTTATGTGGAACGTGTCGTGGAGGATGCGGTAGCAGCCAAAGCGGACGCCATGATCTTCGATATCGACACATTCGGTGGTCGTGTCGATGCAGCGACCGTAATCCGTGACGTCATCGTCGATGCCGACGTGCTGACCATCGCCTACATCAACAAGCGAGCGATCTCCGCGGGGGCACTGATCTCGCTGGCCTGCGACCGCATCGTCATGGTCAAAGGGGGTACCATCGGGGCGAGTACGCCGGTTACCGGTGGGGGGGACAAAGCGGGCGACAAATATGTCTCCGTCATGCGGGCCGAGATGCGGGCTACTGCGGAGCGCACCGGACGCGATCCCGAGATCGCCGAGGCCATGGTCGACGAGCGCATCGTCATTCCCGAACTCAGCGACGAAGCGGGTCGACCGGCGACGCTGACCTCTGACCAGGCCCTGCAGTATGGCATCGCCGACGAGATGGTGCAGTCTCTGCCCGAATTGCTGGCGATCTATGATCTGGCCGGTGCCAGGATCGTCGAGGTGGAAATCAGTTGGGCGGAACGCACGGTCCGACTGCTCACCCACCCCGTCGTCACCTCCCTGTTGTTGTCGGTGGCCATCTTCGGACTCATCGCGGAAGTGCGGACACCGGGTTGGGGTCTGGGGGGCTCGCTGGCGCTGATGGCGCTCGCCCTGTTCTTCGGCAGCCACCTCATCGTGCACCTGGCGGAGTGGCAGGAGTTGTTTCTATTCGCTATTGGCGTGGGGTTGCTGTTCGCCGAGATCGCCTTCATTCCAGGCTTCGGTGTCGCCGGAATCGCCGGTTTCGGCTGTATGCTGGCGAGTGTGTTGATGACACGTCTGCCCGACTTCCAATTCTGGTCCGTCCCCGACATCAGCGCTGTGGTGGGTCAATTCGCCGTGTCCATGGTCGTCGCTATTCTCGGTTCCGTGTTCCTGCTGCGGGCCCTGCCAAAGGTGCCGGCCTTCCGAAACTTGATCCTGGCTGACAGTACGGCGGCGGCCGAAGGATATGTCTCGGCGCCAACCGAGCAGGACGCGGACCTGCTTGGCAAGGAAGGTGTGACGGTCAGTGAACTGCGACCCGTCGGTGTGGGACTGTTTGCTGGCAGACGTATCGACATCATCGCCGAAGGGGAGTTCATCGAGGTGCAGACGGCGGTGACGATCGTCGAAGCCCATGGCAGCCGCGTCGTCGTGCGGGCTGAGTAGGCAGGTAGGGTGGAAGGCCTCTTCGGTACTACGGCAATGCCTTGGATCTACAGTCTTGGGCTGTTGATCCTTGGCTTTCTGATGATCCTGCTCGAAATTTTCGTCATCCCGGGGTTGAACATTTTCGGCATCCTCGGCTTCGGCATAGTCTGCCTGGGCATTCTGTTCGCTTATACGAAGCTGGGTGCAGTCGCCGCCCTCGTGATCGGCCTGCTCGGCATTGGCGGCACGGTGGGTCTGGTATGGCTCATGATTCACAACCGTGCCTGGCAACGCATGGTCCACGATGGCAAAACGGATCGTGCCTCAGGGTTCGATTCGGCCACCGGGGAATTCGACGATCTGCTCGGCGCCGTCGGTACGGCGTATACCACGCTGCGACCCAGTGGTCGTGCCCGCTTTGACGAGCGCATCGTCGATGTTGTTACTGGTGGCGAATTTATCCTCGATGGCGCCGCCATCGAGGTATTGGAAATACATGGAAATCGAATCGTCGTACATGAGCGCGCTACAGAGTGAGCGCGCACCAAGGAGCTGGTAACGATGGAAGCCTTGTATTCAATCGCGGTGTTGTTTGCCCTCATCATCTTCCTGAGTCTGTTCACCTACTTTGTTCCCGTGGGGCTATGGATCACGGCGTACTTCGCCGGCGTCAAGGTGGCGATCTTCCGCGACCTCGTCGGTATGCGTCTGCGCAAAGTCCCGCCAAGCGCGATCGTGCGGCCCAAGATCAGTGCCGACAAGGCGGGCATCGACGTGGAATTGCAAGGCATGGAAGCCCACTATCTTGCGGGAGGGAACGTGGAACACGTGATCCTCGCCTTGATCTCGGCGGACAAGGCCAACATCCCTCTGACCTTCGCACGGGCGGCGGCCATCGATCTGGCGGGCCGGGACGTCCTCGAAGCGGTGAAGATGTCGGTGAATCCAAAGGTGATCAACACGCCACTCATCGCGGCGGTGGCCAAGGACGGCATCCAGGTGAAGGCGACAGCGCGGGTCACGGTGCGGGCCAATATCGACCGCCTCGTCGGTGGTGCCGGCGAGGAGACGATCATTGCCCGTGTCGGCGAGGGTGTGGTGACGACGATCGGTTCGGCGGACACACACAAGAAGGTGCTGGAGAATCCCGACCTGATTTCCAGGACCGTGCTCGACAAGGGTCTCGACGCCGGTACCGCCTTCGAGATCCTGTCCGTCGACATCGCCGACGTCGATGTGGGTGAGAACATCGGTGCCAAGTTGCAGATCGATCAGGCCGACGCTGATCTGCAGGTTGCCCGGGCCAAGGCTGAGGAACGGCGCGCCATGGCGCAGGCCAGTGAACAGGAAATGAAAGCGTTGACAGAGGAGATGACGGCGCGAGTGAAGGAGGCCGAAGCGGATGTTCCCAAAGCCATCGCCGAATCGTTCCGCTCAGGTAACCTCGGGATCATGGATTATTATCGCATGCGTAACATCCAGTCGGACACCGACATGCGTTCATCGATCTCGGAGTCTGGTGCGTCCGACGACGAGCCGATCAGCAGTTGAGCATGGAACAGCTTCTGCTCGTACTTTTTCTGCTGTTCAGTGTCTTTTCGGCGCTGATGGAGCGTCGCAAAAGGCGCCGGCAGAAGGAGGAGGCCCAACAGCTGCAGCAGGAACAAGGCGAGCGCAAATCGGCTACACCGGCGGCACCGGAAGCGCTGGAGGAAGAGGAGGAAGAGGAATGGGGGGATTGGCCCTCCCTTTCCGGCGACGCCTTCGAGCGGCCGCCGCCACAGCCGGTGCAGCCTCAGTCCGAATCGATGCCTCCTGCCACGGCTGCAGCGCAGATGTTGGTGGAACAGCTCGAACAGCAGGCACAGGCCGCCGAGGCCCCGGCTCGGAGGACAACGGCGAGCGAACGCCAGCAGCAGCTGCGCAGCGTGTCAGCATCACAGCGGGTAAGGCAGGTGCGGAAGTCACCGGCTGACACAGCGCGGAAAGGCTCAGGTGGGGGGAGGTATCGGTTGACGGCAAAAACCGCACGTGATGCGGTGGTGTATGCCGAGTTGTTCGGCCCGTGCAAAGCCGAGCAGGAAGAGGAGTGGCGCTGGTAGGGTACGGTAGAAGCAGCAGACAAGCCGAAGTGGCGGAATGGTAGACGCGCTGGATTCAAAATCCAGTGTCTTCACGGGCGTGTGGGTTCGAGTCCCACCTTCGGTACCAGGTAAAAACAAGGGGTTACGGTGGTTTTTGCGGTCTCACGAGCATGGCGCACGCGTAAAGCTACCCAGAACCGACATTGAGCAGGGCGTGCAATTTTGGCGGGACCCCGTTACTTCGGGTTACCTGACTGAGTCTCTCCCACTTGGGCAAGTTGCAGCCTCACCGACGCAAGTCTTTGCGATTCTCAACCAAGACTTGGATAATAGCCACGGGCAGCTTCCGGATCTCTTCACTCGCATAGACAAGCGGGAGCTCGACTATCTGGCTGGCGATCTCGCGAGGGTAGTTGAGATGAGCGAATCTCGACTTTCCCGAATCGTTAACGGGCGTGCGCGTCCTTTTGGAAGAACGCGAAGAGGCGAGAGCCACATGGACCCTCGCCTCTCGATCGGCAGGGGCCTGATGCGTATGCCCGCAAGCGGCTCCGCCCATCGCATCCTCGGCGACCCGCGTATTCCCGCATGAACCGCCCATTGACGATGCGCCATGAGACAAGACCCGCCTGGTCTCATGATCATGACGGCGTATCCAACGCGACAGTTGCCCTGATGCGGCCACGGACCTTTCGTGCGAACCAGCCCCTAGTCCTCGTCCTCCCGATCGGACAGTAGCTCTCCCCGCTGTAGGCGTTCGGCATTTTCCGTCGACCAGAGGATGTTTTTCATCACCTTCTGGGCGGTGATGTAACGGGTCGCCGCCAGCATGTGGATGCGTTTCTCCTCCGGGTCGTCGCTCAGTTCGTAATGTCGGAAGGCAGCCTCCAGTATCTGGAACATGTGCAGCTCGGCGTCCTCTCGCAGCATGACGTGCGCCAGGGTATGGCGCAGAGGGGTGATGTCATGCCCCTCTTCCAGATACTGATTCACGAGAATCTCCGCCTCGGCGACCTTCTGAAAGTCGGCGAACTCCTGCAGGCGTTGCAGCATGGACTCTGCGCTGTCGAAGCTCTCCTCACCAGGCAGACGCTGGCCGGCACGGGGCACGCGGGCTGAAGGCATATTCAGCCAGCGCAGGTAGGTGGTGAAGACAGCACCGTGAAACACTGCCCGCAACAATTCGGCGGATGGAGCCAGTTGAAAGGCCTGATAGAGTGCGTGGCCGTAGGAGTAGATGTTGGCCACGTCGTGCCAGTCGCCCTCGTTTTTCAGATGGAAACGCACGGTCCGTACGGCACCGGCATAGGTCATGGCGCGACAGATGGCCAGTGGATTCACGCCGGCGCGCAATTTCTCCTCCACCTGCTGAAGGATGGGGACGAAATCGTCTCCGAGCAGGATCTGTGCGAAGGCGGAAATATCCAACTGCTCGGCATCGGCCTGCTGATTGGCCTCCCAGATGTCGTCGATACGGGCGATGATTTCTTCCAGGGCGGGTACCGAATCCTGCCAGCGGGAGGTCTCCTCATGGCGTGTTCGACTGACCAGATCAACGACGACGGGGCGCAGAATTTCGTGCGCCCCCTGTCCCTCAACATACTTGAGGGCCTCGAACATCTTATTGGCAAAGTCGAGGGCATGACCGTCGCCGGTGAAGTAGAAATCGGTGGCGGCGCTGAAAACAAAATCAGCCAGCACCGACACCGGTTCGCCACGATCATGCAGAGTCAGCAGGATGCGCTCGGCGGCGCCTCGATCACGCAAGTCGACGTAGCGACGGAACCAGCGTTTCATCGTCGTCAGATCGGGATCGACGGCGGCACGCGGGAAGGGGAACCGCTGGCGCCGGGAGCTGCCGGAGGTTCGGTTGGCGATCTGCGTCAGACCATGCACGAGGAACAGATTGTGATCCTTCGCATCCACGTCATCCCAGAGGTTGGCACACAGCGTCAGGATGGCGACACCAGAGGACCAGCCATCGTTGGTTTTGTGGGCGCCGTAGAACAGCCCGTGCTGGATGATCTCCTGCGCCGTGGCGCCCGACTCCCGCAAGGCCGTCACCGCCTTGGCGATGAGGAAAGAGGAACGGTCCTTCAAGCCCTGTTCGAGGGCGCGCTTGCCCCGATCCACCAGGCGTTGTCGTGCCGCTTGTTTGGCGCCCTTGGGAATGCCGACGAACAACATGCCGTCCCGTGTCTCGATGGGGAAACTGGCGACGTCGTCGCCATTCGTCAGAAAACAGCCCCCCGTCTTCAGGTCGAATTCCCAGTGGTGCCAGTGGCAGATGAGGACGCCGTCCCGGACGCTGCCCTCCGACAGGGGGTAGCCCATATGGGGGCACCGATTGTCGCAGGCATAGAACCCATCTTCGTGACGAAATACGGCGAGATGATTGCCATCGATGGTGAAGGGTTTGCCCTTATCGGTGCCGATGTCGGTGGCGGCGCACAGTTCATGGAACACCATGTCGTCGGGATCAACGGTGGGTGCTGTTGGTGGTCCCTGGTCGTCATCGTAATCGGTGGCCAGAGAAGCTGAACTGTGCAGCGTCATATGGGCTCTCTTTGGCTGGGGGGAGACAATACCATAAAGCTGTACAATGAGTCGGCTCGCGCAACTGTCCGAAAGTCCAGTCGTGGTCAGCCGTTGGCGTTGGCGGGTCGAGTGGGAGTCACTGGCTGGCAAGTATGAAGTGCAGGGCGATGCTGCTGGTCAGCATGATAATGGCCAGCATCTTGTGGCGGATGGAGAGGTCGCGCAGGCCCGTCAACGCTTGTCCTCGGGATCGACGATCTCCGACAATCGCAGCAGTTTTGCACTCAGTGTCAGACCGGCGCGGGTTGCTGCCCCTGGGTTGATCTGGAAACGGATCTTGTTCCTGTCAGAATAGCAATCCCGCACTGACCCAGCGCCCAGATCGACCCATCAAGATATCCGGCTGAGAGGCTTGTCGCCGTTGGCATGGGTCACGAGAGATCAGGCCTGGGCTCAGGGGCATATGGAGAGGAACCCAACAAATCTATGAAGGTTGGCCACTGTCCGGAATCGAACACTGACACCGGCGATTGCCACGCCGCCGGATCCGTGGTATTGTCGAGCGGACACAGTAGAGTAACCACAGGAGCTTCTTATGTACGAAAACACCCTCTTTGAGCCGATCTATGGTCACAGCGATTGGGGCAGCGCCCTGGTGGCTTTTGTCATTATTGCGCTGAGTCTCGCATCCAGTTGGGCCGTCGGCTCCGTGGCGGTTAAGTTCAGCAAGAAGGCCTATGACTAGCACTAGCGCAGTAGCAGCACCTTGCGCGAGCCCTGCCAGTCTCTGGCATTGGCGCGTATCAGATACACGCCGCTCGCAGCAGCGATGCCTCTCTGACCGTGACCATTCCATCTCAGCCTGTGACTCCCGGCGGGAAGCCAACCCTGGTGCAGCGTCACGAGTCGTTGGCCAGCCAGGTCGTATACGGCGATGTTGATGACTCCCTCGCCAGCCGTCTGCAGAGGCACGACGATGGATGCATTGAATGGGTTGGGATAGGGCTGGGCCAGGGCGAAGGCGTCTGGCAGGGAGCCGACGACCTCGCTGACGGCAGTGGTCGTCGGTTCGCCGACAACGATGTCGAAACCGCCTCGGTAGCTGAAGTCTGCGGCTCGACCGGTGAACAGTCTCAACTCCCAGGGGCCGATCAGTTCGGCCCCGAAAGCGAGATCGAGGGCGAACCGGCTTGCCTCGACGGGAAGGCTGAAGCTGACTCGGTCATCGTCACCATCAACCAGCTCGATGAGCACGCCATCTACCGCGGCATCGGTGACCTGTCCGGACACCGGGACCGACGCGCCGGCCTGGATCCGGGTCGGCAGCGGGGCGTCGAGCAGGACCCCGTCGAAGAAGCCAACAGGTAGCAGGATCGGATCGGCGCCAGCGGTGACGATGACCGGAGCGAAACTGCCGGCATGAGTACTACCCTCTTCATTTCCGACAAACAGGTCGAATGCCAGATCCCCCACCTGATCATGGTCGAGAAGGATGGTGCGGGAGAAGTGGCCATCATCAGCGACGCTGATGTCGAAGGAGCTGATGGCGTCGCCGTTGACGGAATACTGTGCCGTTACCTCGGTGAGAGTGGCGTCGAGGACCTGGCCGCGTACGACGACGGGGTCGCCTGAGGCAAAGACCCCCGGCAGCGGAGTGTCGAACCTGACCCCCGCGAAGTGGTCGATTGGGATATCGACGCGGGCGACGAAATCAAGAGGCAGTCCGATCGACACCGCACCGAGTTCAGCGGCGACGGCGGCCTGCAGACGGATGCTGGTTCCAGTTACCTCGACGAAGGCGACACCACGAGGGCGGATCGAGCCTGCCAGTTCGGCATCTGCGCCGGTACGCAGTATCGCCGGCTGCGGGAAACCACGTGTACCCCGCCCACCCAAACCGGAGAAGGAGAAGCTGAAGCGACTATGCCCGGCCAGATCCGTGCCACTGGCGTAGAGCCGGACAGCAAATCCGGCGAGCAGCTCCCGGAATGGGACCCCTGCTGCCTCCTCGACGCTGTCCCTGTCGGACAATCCCGTCTGTACCAAGCGTAGCAGAATCCCCTCGCCAAAGCGGTCCACCAGGGAGCGCACGAAGAGATAACCCGCACCCCGCTCGGCACTGGTGACGTGATCCTGGGCGGTGAGCCCCACGGCACCCGGGTTGGCGAGGAAGGCGCTGACGTTGTCGCTGTTGCCGCCGGCAGCAAAACCGTCCACCAGGTCTTCGGCGACATGGGACAAGCCTTCATCGAGCCAGGTGGCTTCGGAGGCGCCACCGCGGACCAGCACATGCTGGTGAAAGTTGATCAGATGCTGGAACTCGTGAACCAGCAGCGATCGGTAACTCGATGCGGGCTGGGTTGGCGACAAGAACAGCAGATCGATAAGGTTGCCGCTGCCGCCAAACTCTTCCTGCAATACCGATGCGGGGTCCTGAAATCCGCCAAGGCCGACGTCATCGACCAGTGGTGTATAGACAAAGGCGATGCGGTCGTCACCGTCGACATCGGAGGGGGCACCGAAGTGGTCGACGATCCCGTCATAGTCGATATCGAAGCGAACCAGATGGGCCTGGATCTGTGCCACCGAGAGGCTGCCACCGTCGGCTTCGGTGCCGATGTGGACGAAGGCCACGGCGTGATCGGAGAGGGCGACGACACGCGCCTGCAGCAGCTGGCGGGGGACGGGGGGAAAGTCATCGAACACAAGGCTGCGGCTGTCGCCGACCTGATAGGAGGTCTGGGCGGAGCGCATCGCCGGGCGCCCCCGACTGCGGACCTCGGAAGCGAGGCGCGCCGCCTTGCGCGCACGGATGGCTTCGCCACG
>Ga0310124_10000537_pt1 | contig 26411 bp, 24 predicted proteins | sample CB11b_AW_Bot5_MG_FD_203507 | JGI IMG/M metagenome (GOLD analysis project Ga0310124, IMG submission 203507) | Marine microbial communities from Western Arctic Ocean, Canada - CB11b_AW_Bot5 | ecosystem: Environmental > Aquatic > Marine > Oceanic | place: Canada: Western Arctic Ocean | collected...
CCATGATTAAGTCGCGTATCGAACGTGTGTGTGATGTGTCGATTACCGGTTATTCCTATTGGTATGACACCACGCCACGCCACTTTGCTTTGCACATCACGCCTCTTTCGGTTGCGGATAAATTCCATGAGCAGATTGAGTTAAAACCGGGTGCTTGGGTGTTTACCTCTGCAACTTTGGCTGTGTCGGACGATTTCGACCATTTCACCTCTCGACTCGGGTTAAAACCGTCAGCACAGTTTTCACTGCCAAGCCCGTTTGACTATCCAAATCAGGCGCGTTTGTGTGTGCCTCGCTATCTTCCCGAACCAAATAGCCCGGGCTTAGCGGATAAGCTAGTAAGAATGTTGACCCCTGTGATTGAGCAAAACCAAGGTCGCTGTTTCTTCTTGTGCACCTCACACAGCATGATGAAAGAGTTGGGGGAGCGATTCCGTGAAACGCTCTCGGTTCCAGTTCTGCTACAAGGTGAGACAAGTAAGCAAAAAACCTTAGCCGAATTCATGGAATTAGGTAACGCATTGCTGGTGGCCACTGGCGCCTTCTGGGAAGGTATAGATGTTAGGGGCGACGCATTAAGCTGTGTTATCATCGATAAATTGCCCTTTACCGCCCCAGACGACCCGTTACTTAAGGCTCGAATCGAGGACTGTAAGCTAAAAGGGGGTGATCCTTTTGCACAAGTACAGTTACCAGACGCAGTGATTACCTTGAAACAAGGTGTTGGCCGATTAATACGTGATAAACGTGATAATGGCGCTTTAATTATTTGCGATAACCGCTTGGTGACCCGCGATTACGGTGGTGTGTTTTTGGCGAGTTTACCGCCTATCCCACGTACCCGTGACTTAGGGATCATTAAAGAATTCTTAGCTAAAGACCATTCAACCGCTGCTGAGTAATTGGCATTGTTGAGCTTAGCCATTATTTTTAGATTAGATAACGAATATTTGAGACACGAATGAGCGCGAAAATTCTTGCAGTAGATACCGCAACTGAAAACTGTTCAGTTGCACTAGTAATGGGTGACCAGGTGTTCGCACGTAGCGAAGAGGCTCCTCGAGACCATACGAAAAAAATTCTACCTATGGTTGATGAAGTACTGAAAGAAGCGAACATCGCTTTAACCGATATCGACGCAATCGCGTTTGGCCAAGGCCCAGGCAGCTTCACGGGTGTACGTATTGGTATTGGTATTGCTCAAGGCTTAGCTTTTGGTGCTGATTTACCGATGATCGGTGTGTCTACACTGGCAGCGATGGCGCAAGGCAGCTACCGTAAATTTGGTGAAACTCACGTAGCTACAGCGATTGATGCTCGCATGAGTGAAGTATACTGGGCTCGTTACAGCCGTGAAGACGATGGTCGTTGGACTGCGGTTGATGCGGAATGTGTCACGCCACCAAGCGAATTGGCAGCGCAGCTTGAAGCGGATTCTGAGACATGGGCAAAAGTAGGCACCGGTTGGGAAGCGTACGCAGAGCACATGGATACACTAGCGATCAACACTAAAGCGTGTGAAGTTCTGTTCCCAGAAGCTCAAGATATGGCGTTCCTTGCCCAATTTGCTTATGCAGAAGGCAAAGCGGTTGCAGCTGAAGAGTCAGAGCCAGTTTACCTGCGTGATAAAGTGACGTGGAAGAAACTGCCAGGTCGCGAATAAACCGCTAGTTTGTGAGTAAACTACAATTAAGGCGTGTTGTTTCACGCCTTGTTTTGGTTCTGTCATTCACTTTGCAGAGCCAAAATTAAAACAGATACAAAATCATTAAACTCAGGTAAAAAATTCCTTAAGCATGGTTTCAATAAACGGCTTACCTCCTTCTTCGATAGGCAATACATCCAAAACCAATCGAACCAATAAAAAGAACGAGGTAAAAAAAGGCGATGCAAAAACCTCAGTTGGTCAGCCAACTAAGGTTGCGAATGCTGTCTCGCATTCCATCCGCCAAGTCAAAGAATCTGAGATTCACAAAGCTCAGGTTCAATATGATCTTCCAGAAGGACGTGGACGACGTGCGATGGAAGAGTATATGGACGTGATGAATCAAGCTAAAAAAGAGGAACTTGCGAAGCTTATTGGGGTCGATATTTATATCTAGCTTCGTGCTTTTATTTATCCTGTTCTAAGGACCAGCATTATGTTTTCTCTCATTTCTAAATCTCGCTTATTTTTCCTTGTCGCCTTCTCTTCGATGGTGATGGGTTGCTCATCTCTACCAGAAGAACTTAATGCAAACTCTGAACAGGTGGTAACTGACTACCAAGAGTGGGTAAACACGGTGCCAGACGCTGGTGACGTTCGTTTAGGTGGTGTGATAGCTAAAGTCACTAACTTACAAGATAAGACTCGTGTTGAAGTGGTTAACTTACCTATCTCAAGTAACGGTAAGCCAGATATTGATGCCGAGCCAAAAGGGCGTTTTGTTGGTTACATTGATGGTTACGTAGAACCTTTGAGCTTTGCTGAAGGCCGTTTAATCACCTTGGTTGGAACATCAAGTGGTACTGAAGATGGCACCGTTGGTGATTATCCTTATACCTTCCCAGTAATGAATGTCTACAACCAACGTTTATGGCAGATCACCGAGCGAGTGGTCATCAATGACTTTGCGCCAACCTATTACTCTTGCCGCAGTTTGCATTGTCGCAGCTTTCAAACCATGCCTAAGTCAGGCCGTGTGATTCAAGATGTGGAATAGTCGAACCTGAAATCGACACACTAAACGATAGGGACACCATACAATCAATGATTGAAAAGTCATATTCCCTTGCGAGCGGGACGCTTGCAACACAACAGATTGGCAACTCAAAAACGACCGCAACGACGGTCGTTTTTATTCATGGTTGGCTAGATAATTCTGCAAGTTTCACTCAGGTTATGCCGCAAATAGCCAAGCTTTCTCCAGATACTCACCTCGTTGCTATCGATCTCTTCGGACACGGTTTCTCGTCGCATAAGCCGGGGAGTTATTACCCATTTCACGACTATATTGATGATTTGCATCAGTTGGTGACTAAATTATCGCCAAACAGACTGGTACTGGTAGGACATTCACTTGGTGCATTGATCGCAAGTTGCTATAGTGCCGCCTTTCCTGAAAAGGTGTCAGGATTAATTCAAATTGAAGGTCATGGACCTCTTTCAGAAGCTCCCCACGAAACAGTCTCTCGTTTGAGAGATGGGGTACTCAGTCGTCTTCGACAGCGAAGAAAGCCTTCACGTCCTCTGGCAAGTTTTGAGGATGCTATTAAGCTGAGAGCTCACGCCAATCAAATCAAAGCAGAACTCATTGCTCCTATTGTTGAACGAGGAATCGTTGAGCTAAGTAATGTTGATCGGACTGTTGTTACTCAAGCTGCTTTTGATCAAGCGACTGTAGATCAAGGTATTGCCGAGTTCGATAACTCTTGGCAATGGCGATGCGACCCTAACCTAAAATGTGACTCGTTATATCGAATGTCACAAGCGCATGCTGAAGCGATCATGGCGGCTATTGAATGCCCTCAATTAATAGTTTTAGGAAATGATGGATTCCGACATTTGCAGCATAATCGCTACAAATCAGCCCATAGTTCTCTGAATATAGAGACTGTTCCTGGCGGACATCATTGCCATTTAGAGAGCCCAGAGCTAGTTTCAGAGCTAATTCTTGGTGTAGTTAACAAAATTTAAACAAGTGTTTGAGCCTTTTAGTGCTCATGCACTAAAGCTGTGCTGTAATACCGCAATGATAAAAAGCGGCGAAGCAGTCGTCAGCTGATAAACGAGGAGTAACATAGTGGACAAACCTTGGCTTTCACGTTATCCAAGTGACGTACCAGAGACGATCAACCCAGATCAGTACCCATCTCTTATTGAAATGTTCGAACAGTCAGTACAGAAGTACGCAGACCAACCGGCATTCGAGAACATGGGGTCTATCATGACATTCCGTAAGCTTGAAGAGCGCAGTCGTGCTTTTGCTGCTTACCTGCAGAATGATCTAAAACTGAAGAAAGGCGATCGTGTCGCGCTGATGATGCCAAACCTGCTGCAATACCCAATTGCACTCTTTGGTGTACTGCGTGCAGGTATGATTGCAGTGAACGTCAACCCACTGTACACGCCTCGTGAACTTGAACATCAATTGAATGACTCTGGCGCAAAGGCGATTGTTATCGTTTCTAACTTTGCGAGCACGCTAGAAAAAGTCGTTGATAAAACTCCGGTGAAACACGTTGTGCTAACCAGCTTAGGGCAAATGCTGCCACGAGCAAAAGGTACGATTGTCGACTTCGTAGTGAAATACGTAAAAGGCATGGTGCCTAAGTACGATCTGCCGGGTGCTATCTCATTTCGAAAAGCACTGCATAAAGGCCGTCGCCTGCAGTATGTGAAGCCATTTATGGCTGGCGATGACATCGCATTCCTACAGTACACGGGTGGTACAACGGGCGTAGCGAAAGGCGCAATCCTAACGCACCGCAATATGATTGCGAACGTACTGCAAGCGAAAGGGGCATATAGCCCTGTTCTGCAAGAAGGCCGTGAATTGGTGGTAACGGCATTGCCGCTTTACCATGTGTTTGCTCTTACCGTGAACTGCTTATTGTTTGTTGAGATGGGTGGCCGTAACCTTCTGATTACTAACCCTCGTGACATTCCTGGCTTTATTAAAGAGCTGCAAAAGGTTCCGTTTACCGCGATTACTGGCGTAAACACCTTGTTCAATGCGTTAGTGAATAACGAAGATTTCCACGAATTGGACTTCAGTAACATGCGTTTATCTGTTGGCGGTGGTATGGCGGTTCAACGCGCTGTTGCTGAGCAATGGAAGAAAGCGACAGGTGTCCACCTACTGGAAGGCTATGGTTTAACCGAGTGTGCTCCTTTGGTCACGGGTAACCCATATGATCTGAAAGACTACACAGGTGCAATCGGCCTACCAGTACCTTCAACAGAAGTTCGTATTGTTGATGATGAAGGTAAAGTGGTTGGCAATGACCAAGTCGGTGAATTGCAGGTCCGTGGTCCTCAAGTGATGCAAGGCTACTGGCAGCGTCCAGAAGCGACCAAAGAAGTGATCGACCAAGACGGTTGGTTATCGACTGGTGATATCGTTAAGTTTGATGACGAAGGCTTGCTGTACATCGTAGACCGTAAGAAAGACATGATTCTAGTGTCAGGCTTCAACGTTTACCCGAACGAGATTGAAGATGTTGTGGCTCTGCATGGCAAAGTGTTAGAAGTTGCGGCTATCGGCCAACCTCATGAGGTGTCTGGTGAGCTGGTTAAGATTTACGTGGTGAAACGTGACCCTAGCCTAACCAAAGAAGACATTATCGCGCACTGTCGTGAACACCTAACAGGCTACAAGATCCCTAAATTGATTGAGTTCCGTGAAGAACTACCAAAAACCAATGTAGGTAAGATCTTGCGCCGAGTGCTTCGTGAAGAAAACGACGCAGAGCTTGCCAAACGCGCAAGCGAGTAATGCACGGGTTTGCGAGAAATTAGCCCCCGAAACCATTCAGGCGCTTAATCTAAGCGAGCGCTGAAAAATGGTGTTAGAATGCCGACAGTTAATGTCGGCATTTTTTTATCCGGCGATCAAAGTAAAATCAGTGAGAGTTTTTGTGGATTATCAAATCATTACCCAAGTTAAAGACCTTGAGCGAGTTTGCCAACAAGCACGTGAAGCCGATGTTGTTATGCTTGATACAGAGTTCGTTCGTACAAGAACCTATTACCCTCAATTAGGCTTAATTCAGTTATTTGATGGTGAAACGCTGTCACTGATTGATCCTATTGCTCTTGATGAAATGACCCCGTTTGTTGGGCTGTTGAAAGACACGTCAGTACTGAAAGTGTTACATGCGTGTGGCGAAGATCTAGAAGTATTCCAGAACGCATTTGGCTGTACGCCAACACCAATGGTTGATACGCAGATCATGGCAGCCTTCTTAGGTCATGGTCTTTCAACTGGCTTTGCGGCTCTAGTTTCAGAGTTTGTAGGTGTTGACCTAGATAAGAGTGAATCTCGTACTGACTGGCTAGCGCGTCCGCTTTCTCAAAAGCAACTCGACTATGCAGCGGCAGACGTTCACTACTTGATGCCAATGTACAACAAGCTTCTCGAAAAAGTGATGGAAGCAGGCTGGTGGGAAGCGGCGCAACAAGAGTCTGATTTACAAGTGGCTAAGCGCATCCGTAAAGCAAACCCAGACAACGCTTACCTTGATATTAAAGGCGCGTGGCAGCTAAAACCTCAACAGCTAGCTATTTTAAGACCTCTAGCAACTTGGCGTTTAAAAGAAGCGATTAAGCGTGACTTAGCGCTGAACTTTGTCTTTAAAGAGCAAGACTTATGGGCAGTAGCGCGTTTCGCGATGAAAGATCCTAAACATATGGAGCAAGAAGGTTTTGATTACCGCTCTGTACGTCGCCATGGTGCGAAGATCAGCTCAATCGTGAAATTGGCTGAGCATACGCCAGAAGAAGAGTACCCAGCGCCAGTAGAACGTCTAATGGACTACCCAGGTTACAAGCAACTCTTCAAAGTGTTGAAAGATGAAGTGAAAACAGCATCACAGCACAGTGGCTTAGCGACTGAGTTTTTGGCATCGAAGAAGCAACTTAACCAAGTGTTAAGCTGGATTTGGAAGTACGATCGTAATCCAGAGAAGCTGCCTGATGTAATGCAAGGTTGGCGCTTAGACGTGGTTGGCGAGAAGTTAAACAAAGCAATCAAGTAACTGTATATCTATATCTTCAGTAAGCAACGAATGCTTTAGAGATAAAAGTTTCAGACACAAAAAAGAGAGCCTAGGCTCTCTTTTTGATTGAGTATTGATAAGCACAGCTCAGGCTCTAGTTATCGATCTTCTTCTGGAAGCTTAACGTTCAGCTCTAATACGGAGATGTCGTCATCTTTGTGTTCGAAAGTCAGATCAACCATTGATGGATCGACTTCCACATACTTCGCAATACACTTCAAGATGTCTTCTTTCAATTGCGGTAAGTATGATGGTGCAGGGTCGTCATGGCTGCGTCGCTCAGCAACAATGATCTGCAAACGCTCTTTGGCTAGGTTTGCGGTTGTCTTTTTCTGTGGTCTAAAAAACTCTAATAATGACATTGCGTATTAGCCCCCGAACAGTCTTTTGAAGATGCCTTTCTTCTGTTCCGTTAAGAAACGGAAGTCCACTTGGCTACCCAGTAGTCGCTCTACAGTATCATTGTAAGCCATACCTGCGTCGGTTGCTTCGTCAAAGATAACTGGCACACCCTTGTTCGATGCGTTCAGTACTGCCTGGCTCTCTGGAATCACGCCCAGTAGAGAGATGTGCAGGATTTCTTCAACATCTTCCACACTGAGCATCTCACCTTGAGTTACGCGTGCTGGATTGTAGCGAGTCAGTAGAAGGTGTGTTTTCACTGGCTCTAAGCCGTCTTCTGAACGACGAGATTTAGAGTCAAGAATACCTAGAATACGGTCTGAGTCGCGTACAGAAGAGACTTCAGGGTTGGTGGTTACAATCGCTTCATCAGCAAAGTAAAGCGCCATTAGAGCGCCTTGCTCGATACCCGCAGGAGAATCACAGATGATGAAATCAAAGCCCATTTCATCCAATTCATCAAACACACGACGAACGCCATCTTTTGTTAGTGCGTCTTTATCACGAGTTTGAGAAGCAGGAAGAATGAACAGGTTCTCTGTACGCTTGTCTTTGATCATCGCTTGGTTCAGCGTCGCTTCACCATTGATAACATTAACGAAGTCGTACACAACACGACGCTCACAACCCATGATTAAATCTAGGTTACGCAGACCGATATCAAAGTCGATGACTGCGGTTTTCTTCCCTTTTAAAGCCAGACCCGAGGCAATAGCTGCACTGGAGGTCGTTTTGCCTACCCCGCCTTTACCCGATGTTACAACGATAATGCGTGCCATTCTGTTTTCCTTTTATTTCTCTTATATTGCGAGGACATCAACGTGTAATACATCGTTTGCCATACTGAACATGGTTTTCTTCTGCCAGTACTCGCTTTCAATTTGATCGCTGAGCCAGTAATTTCCTGCAATGGAAACCAGCTCGGCTTGTAAATCATTACAAATTATTTTTGCTTCAGTTTGACCACTTGCACCTGCAATTGCACGGCCACGTAAAGTGCCATGAATGTGGATGCTGCCATCGGCAATGACTTCTGCGCCCGCGCTTACGTGGCTAAGAATCAGCAAATCACCGTCTTTGGCATACACTTGCTGACCAGAACGTATCGGGGTTCTCACCACTTTTATCGGGGCCATCTTCGCCGGAGCTTGAGAAGGTGATTTACTTGCTGTCATCACGGCAAAACCTGCATCTCTGGCTAAGTTTTGCATGCGTTTATCTGAACAGCCTGCCACACCAACCGGGATCATGCCCGCTTGAGATATACCATTTTTCAGTTGCACGAAATCTATATCGCCCGCGACTTTGCTAATGTTGATAACAACAGGCGCAGCTGCGAAAAAAGTGGGTGCCTGGTCTACCTTCTCTTGAAGAAAAGACACTGCATTTTCGACTTGATCATCGGATAAGTGCAAAACAGATAGCGTGAAACTGCTACCTTTTAGATCTGGGTTACTAGACATCGAAAAACTACAGGACCTCAATAGCGGATTGGTACAATTTCTTTATCAATAAAATAAAGGGCATTGCCTGAAACTAGGTTTATCATGTTATATTCCCAAACCAAGCACAGCAAGTAATCTTGTTGTCAAATGAACGTTTTGTTCCCAATATTTCCCTAACATAAACTATTGATCTCGCAAGTGAGAGTTTTGTAGTCATAAACATTTAAAAAAGGTTTGTCATGCTGTGTTCTATATATAAAAGTTCAAAGAAAGAAGGAACATACCTTTATATCCCTAAGAAGGATGATTTTTCACAAGTTCCTGACGCATTGATGCAAATGTTTGGTAAACCTAGTTTTGTAATGGTAATTAAAATGGACGGTCGTAAACTGGCTCAAGTGAACATCGATAAAGTGAGAGAATCACTGAACACCGATGGTTTCTTTTTACAGGTTCCGCCACCACCAGTTAACGAACTTGAGCTTCATAAAGAGCGTAAAGCTCAAAAAAAAGGTCAAGACGAAGAGTGATAGCCACCTCAATTCAAGGAGGAGTGATCGTTGAGTAAATTTTCGAAAACCATATTGGCTGTGTCGGCATTACTATTGGGTAATAGCCTGACCATTGGCTCAGTTCAAGCTGAAGAGCTTAGCTTTGAGCAATATGTAGAAAAACTAAAGCAACAAGGTCGTGAAGAAGGTATTTCTGAAGCGATCATTGATGAAGCTTTTGATGGTGTGACGTTTAAGCCAAGAGCGATAAAAGCCGACAAAAACCAACCTGAAAAGAAACTGACTCTGGATGAATACATTCCACGTGCGGTTCCTGACTGGAAAGTGAAGCAGGCGAGATCACTCTATAAGAAACACTACACAGCGTTAAAGCGTATTGGTGATGAATATGGTGTTCAACCAAGATTCATTGTCGCTCTGTGGGGTGTAGAGAGTAATTTTGGTAAGTTCACGGGGAATTACAGTGTTATTGATGCTCTAACAACCATGGCTTATGAAGGTCGCAGAGAAGCCTTCTTCCGAAGCGAAGCGATGGCGGCATTGAAGATTCTTGATCAAGGCCATATTGCACCCAAAGAGATGAAAGGCTCTTGGGCTGGCGCGATGGGGCAACCTCAGTTTATGCCAAGCTCATTCTTAGCTTACGCCGCTGATGGCAGTGGTGATGGCAAGAAAGATATTTGGGGTACCGAAGAAGACGTGTTTGCTTCGGCGGCTAATTATCTCAGCCAATCGGGTTGGGATGACAAATATACTTGGGGGCGTCAGGTTCACGTTCCATCAACTGTGTCTATTGAGATGCAAGGTCGAGACGAAGGCAAAGCGAAATACCTAAAAGAGTGGTCTGAACTCGGTATTAAGCGTTATGACGATCGCCCACTGCCTACACTTGATGAAGACATCAAAGCTTGGTTGATAATGCCGGACGATGAAACGGGTCGTTCGTACCTCATTTACAACAACTACAATGTGTTAATGAAGTGGAATCGTTCTTACTACTTTGCTTTGGCTGTTAGCCACCTAGCCGATAGAATTAAGTTTGATTAATTGACCTAATTTGATTAATAGACTTAATCTGAGTAATAGAACTAGGTCGCTTTGAATAGCATTTAGCCTACTATAGGCAGAACAGATTAAAGGACTCTTCGGAGTCCTTTTTATTTTATATTTCAGAGAGTTAAGAAGGTGATTTTGTGCTAACAGATAGAGCCGCACGGATGGTGATATTCCATGCGTTAATCAAGCATGAAGGCTTTACCAGTGCAGCAAAAAGCTTGAATGTGTCGGTATCTCACATCAGTAAACACATTGCTTTGCTCGAGGATTCGATAGGTATCAAGTTAGTGCAAAGAACCACACGCAGCCTTACGTTAACCGAAGCTGGAGAAGTGTTCTATCAGCATTGTGAGCAGCTGTTCAATACGGTGAAAGCGGCTCAAATGGACATGGATAGCCAGCGTGACGACATTTCTGGAATATTCCGTATAGGCCTGTCTCAGTCATTTGGCACACTGCATATTATTCCAGCGATTGACCAGCTTAGACAGCTTTACCCTCAGCTGAGAATTGAAGTGCATTTGTTCGATTACAAAGTGGACATGATTGAGGAGCGCTTGGATCTCTGGATCACCAACAATGAAGACCTGCCTGAAGGTTACATTGCGCAGCGCCTAGCCGACAGCCAGTTTGTGGTGGCCGCATCACCGGATTATCTGATTAAGGCAGGGACTCCACACGTGCCATCTGATCTGATTGATCATAACTGCCTCATCTACCGCAGCCGTGAACGTGATTACACGTCATGGGCATTTGATAACGGCCAAGAAAATCTCAGTGTTAAAGTGGCGGGCGATTATTCGGTGGATTTGGCTGAAGCGGTACGAGACGCGGCAGTATCAGGTTGGGGCGTTGCTTACCTAGCGACTTACTTGGTCAAAGAAGAGTTTAGAACGGGCAAGCTCATCCAAGTTTTACCGGAATGGCGAGCAAGTCAGCTGATGCCATTTTATGCCGTGTATCCGAGCCGAAAGAACATGCCGAAGAAGCTTTCAGCAGTGATTGAGTTCATCAAAGATCATATCGGATCGCCGACTTATTGGGACAAAAACCTCAAAACCTGCGTTGAACTGCACCGCTAACTGTTTCCCAATCTATAAATATAATTTCCATATGGAAAAAGTTTGTTTTTTAATCAAAGTTAATTATTAAAATTCAATGACTTAGTGGGATGGGCTATTAAAGGTTGATTCAACCAACATCACATTAACAACCTCAACTTGCCGCAAACGATTTCCTCTATAGAATGCGTCGCCTTTCCTACCTACAACTTTTAGGTTGACGCACATGGCTTCCCTACTTGGAATTATCACTATTTTAGTAACCGCTTGGTTACTATCTACGGACAGAAAAAATATCCCGCTAAGAACCGTCTCTTTGGCTTTCTTACTGCAAATCTCATTCGCCCTACTGGTTCTGTATGTGCCAATGGGTAAAGAAGTGCTGAATGCAGCCACTGGTGCAGTGTCTAGCTTGATCAACTACGGTCAAGAGGGGATTAACTTCCTATTTGGTGGCCTAACGAATAACGGATTTGTTTTCGCTATTAACGTTCTCGGCATCATTATCTTTTTCTCTGCATTGATTTCAGGTTTGTATCACATCGGCTTTATGCCAAAGGTGATCAACCTAATCGGTGGGGCTTTGCAAAAGTTCTTAGGTACAGGCCGTGCGGAGTCACTGTCTGCTACTGCGAATATTTTTGTTGGCATGATCGAAGCGCCATTGGTGGTTAAACCTTACTTGAAGCACATGACGGATTCACAGCTGTTTGCCGTGATGGTGTGTGGTTTGGCTTCTGTTGCTGGTGGTACGTTAGTGGGTTATGCATCGCTTGGTGTTGATTTGAACTACCTGATCGCTGCAGCGTTTATGTCGGCCCCTGCTGGTCTATTGATGGCCAAGATTTTGGTACCAGGTAGCGCAGATGAGGCTCAAGAAAATATTGAGTCTGACGTTGAAATTCCACGAGCAACAAACGTCGTTGAGGCAATGGCAGATGGGGCTATGTCTGGACTTCGTATTGCCGTTGCAGTGGGCGCGACACTTCTGGCCTTTATCAGTGTGATAGCAATGCTGAATGGCTTGTTAGGTATTGTTGGTGGCTGGTTTGGCGTAAACCTAAGCTTCGAACTTATCCTAGGTTATGTGTTCGCACCCGTTGCATGGCTGATCGGTGTGCCATGGTCTGAGGCTGTGGTTGCAGGCTCGCTGATCGGTAACAAGATCGTTGTGAACGAGTTTGTGGCTTTCATCCAGTTAATGGACGTAAAAGACGCACTGAGTGAGCACTCAAAAGCGATCGTTACTTTCGCGCTATGTGGTTTTGCAAACATCTCTACGATGGCAATTCTGATTGGCGGTTTGGGCAGCTTGGTTCCAGAGCGTCGTTCTTTCATCTCACAATACGGTTTTAAAGCGATTTGTGCGGGTGTGCTTGCCAACCTAATGAGCGCAGCGATTGCGGGCGTGGTGCTTTCTCTATAAGTAATCATTGGTGACTTATAAGCACTTTCTAACTGGGCCATAACCACCCAGTTAGCTAATCATGGCTTTGCTCTCCCTATAGTAAAGTGACTGATTAACCACAATAATATTCGCTTAGTATGATAAAGAGAGCCTATAGTGTAAGAACGTAGGCTTTCTTATTTCAGTGAATAAGTTTGTACCACAGGGTGTGGTACAAATGTTTAGGGGCACAAATGGATTTGTCGATCACTTCTTCTTTGGCGTTAATTGGACTCTTGTCCTTGGCTTGCCAGCTACTTGGTTGGCGTTTGCGTCTTCCCGCTATTCTTCCTTTGCTTATCGTTGGCCTGCTATTAGGTCCCGGTCTAAATATCCTTAATCCTGATGCCATTTTTGGTGATGTACTGTTCCCGTTGATTTCATTAGGGGTCGCCATCATTCTGTTTGAAGGTGCATTGACTCTTAATTTCAAAGAAATCAGAGGCCATGGCCGCATGGTGACTCACTTAGTGAGTTTCGGCATGTTGATTACATGGGCGTGCATCGTGGTGGGGGCTTATTATTTTGTCGATTTCAGTTGGCCATTGGCGGCGCTGTTTGCTGCATTAGTCGTGGTGACTGGCCCAACGGTGATTGTTCCCATGCTGCGCAGCATTCAACCCAAATCTTCGTTAGGCAGTATCTTGCGCTGGGAAGGGATAGTGATTGACCCGATTGGCGCTCTGTTTGCCGTTCTCGTTTACGAATACATTGTTTCTTCAGCCGATCCTACCAGTCATGTACTGTCGGCGTTGGGGCTGACTTTAGCCATTGGTTTGGGCTTAGGGATCATCGGTGGCTATTTGATTGCCAAGATGCTGCAAGGGCATTGGGTTCCGCACTATTTGCGTAACGTGGCGGTCCTGACATTAATGCTGGCAGCGTTCTCTTTCTCAAATGATCTGAGTGAGGAGTCCGGTTTATTAACCGTGACCATTATGGGTATTTGGCTCGCCAATGTGAAAGGCTTGGATCTCGAAGACATTATTGAATTCAAAGAAACCCTGACTGTGTTACTCATTTCTGCGTTGTTTATTCTGTTAGCGAGCAGGCTTGATTCTGGGACTTTCCTCTCGATAGGTTGGGGCGGTATTGGCTTATTAGCGGTCGTCATGCTGGTGGCTCGCCCTCTGAGTGTGTGGATCAGCGGGATCGGCACGGATCTTACTTCAGCAGATAAATGGTTTTTGAGCTGGATGGCACCTCGCGGGATCGTTGCTGCTGCAGTCTCTTCTCTATTTGCAATCAAGCTTCAAGAGAAGCAATTAATCGAAGGGGCTGACCTACTGGTGCCAATGGTTTTCTTGGTCATCATAGGCACGGTTGTGATTCAGAGCCTAACCGCGAGTTGGTGGGCAAGAAGGTTGGGTGTGACGCAGGAGAAAGCGCAAGGGGTTATCTTCTTTGGCGCGACTCATTTTTCACGTCAGTTTGCCAAAGTGCTGGCGACACACAACATCAACAGTGTGCTTGCTGATACCAACTGGGAGAGTATTCGCTTAGCGCGCATGGACAACTTGAATGTCTATTTCGGTAATCCAGCTTCGAGCCATGCTGAAAATAATCTGGAATTGGACGGAATAGGGCGCGCGATGATTGTATCGCCTTATCGTCAAACCAACCCACTAGTCAGTATGCACTATCAAGATGAGTTTGGTGAGAATAAGGTGTTTGAACTTGAATCCTCAGAAAATAAACATGAAAGGCATCAGGTGAGCCGTGATGGCAATAGAAGCCTGTTTTCAGAAGGGGTTACCTATTCCAAACTTAACTCCTTGATGGCTCAAGGCAGCCAAATTAAGAGCACGGGTTTGACCGAAGCGTTTGACCTTAATGAGTTTAATGCTCTGTACCCTAAAGCGATTCCACTTGGCGTGATTAATGATGGTGATTTTCGCTTAGTGACACAAGGCTCTGACTTGGAAAAACTCATATCAACGGAGTGTCAGGTCATTAGTTTATTGCCGCCTTCGGGGGAGATTGAAGGTATCGATACTCCAGATAAGTAGTGAGTGCTCTGTATTTAAAGCGAGTATCTTTGTATCAAAAACGAATAGCTCAGTATCAAAAAAGCCGCAACGTTTTCACGCTGCGGCTTTCTAATTTTGCTCTAGGGCGAGGCAATTCATGCCACCGGTATTACTACCTAAGCTGTCATTGCCGACTATTTCGAGTGAAATTGCTCACAAGCGATCATAGTATTTTCGATTAGGCTTGCCACTGTCATTGGACCAACACCACCCGGAACTGGTGTGATGAAGCTTGCGCTCTCTTTAGCCACATCGTATTCAACGTCGCCAACGAGCTTGCCAGATTCCAAACGGTTGATACCAACATCGACCACAACAGCACCTTTCTTAATCCAAGCACCAGGAATGAAGTTAGGCTTACCAACGGCAACCACAACAACGTCTGCTTGACGTACGTGGCCTTCAAGGTCTTTGGTGAAGCGGTGGCATGTTGTTGTCGTACAACCTGCTAGAAGCAGTTCTAGAGTCATTGGGCGACCAACAATGTTTGATGCGCCGACAACAACCGCGTGCTTGCCGCGTAAATCGATGTTGTAACGGTCAAGCAGGGTGATGATGCCTTTAGGCGTACAAGAGCGCAGCTTAGGCATGCGCTGAGCCAAACGGCCTACGTTGTATGGGTGGAAGCCATCAACGTCTTTTTCAGGTGTGATACGCTCAAGAACGTGAGTAGTATCGATACCAGCAGGTAAAGGCAGTTGAACTAGAATGCCATCAATCTCTGGGTCTTCGTTGAGTTGATCGACTAGCGTTAGCAATTCATGTTCGGTGGCAGTTGCTGGTAAATCAAAAGATTTCGAGACGAAACCAACTTCTTCACACGCTTTGCGTTTACTGCCAACGTAAACCTGAGATGCCGGGTCTTCACCCACTAAAACAACCGCTAGGCCCGGGGCACGTAATCCAGCTTGAGTACGAGCTTTTACACGTGCCGCTACTTCAGAGCGAACCGTTTGAGAAATTAGCTTTCCATCAATATTTTGAGCAGTCATGAATTTCCTTAGTATTGATATTCAAGTTAGTGGCTGATGTTTTGGCGCATTATTCCAGAAAATCTTTTTGATTACCATCAAGCAAACGTTTGCTTTGTTCTATTTTCCAACACTTATAATCTTATTGCCCTTTTTTTACTCACTTGGATCAGAATGTTAGATAAAGCCGTTGCTTTACTGATTCGAATTCGTATAATCCTTTCCTGTAGCGCGCCCTTAGCTCAGCTGGATAGAGCACCTCCCTTCTAAGGAGGTGGTCGAAGGTTCGAATCCTTCAGGGCGTACCACTATTTAAAGAAACCCGATAACTCTCTGAGTTGTCGGGTTTTTTGCATTTCAGAACGACTTAATATTTCAATACCATGTTGTGTCTTTAGATGCCTTTGTCTTTCAGTTTTTGCTAAACGGCAACGAGCTGTGGAGTATATCTAAGGCCTAGCATACTGCATCCATCTTCCAAGTAACGATCGGTCACTACGTCGAAACCGAACTTACCATAATAGTCTTTAAGGTGAGCTTGTGCCGAAATAAAAATTGAGCAATCAGGGTAATTCTTCCGAGTGGTATCAAAACTCACTTGCATGAGCTGGTTACCTATCTGTTTACCGCGATAGTCCTTTGCGACAATCACTCGTCCAATACAAACATCGTTGGCGTCTGAATCGAGCAGGGGAAGAACATCGGTTGGATACCCAAGCTTCTGAGCCATAATTCGACTGTAAGCCACTAGGTGTCCGTTCTCATAACCCATGATGTGATAGGTCTCTGGATGATTATCTTTGCCGTCTAGATCACTATAGGGTGTGTTCATATCCACGATAAAAATATCAACTCTTTGCTGTAAGAAATCATAGAGCTCTTGAACAGACAGGTCAGCAAATTTTTTAACTCTCCACTCGATCATCACTTTTCTCCTTATTATTTTGGGCTACAACATAGAGAGTATTCAAACCGAGTTCATTAACCTTTGTTAACTGGCCATGAAACTATTCAAAATCACCACTTTAAAGCGCCACTCATTTTCCCTCGTTATTCATTTCATTCGGCTTATGTAATAGAAAGTTAAAATTGTTCGTTTTTTGGGGTTTACATCATTTAGTAATAAAGCCACTATGAATTCATGAAGAATAGACAAGTAAAGCTATTAGCCAGTCGGTTTAGGAATCAAACCTTCTGAGTGATGGCTGATTTAGAGGAAGTAATGGCAGGAAACAGTATCGGACAACATTTCCGCGTGACCACGTTCGGAGAAAGTCACGGTATCGCACTAGGATGTATCGTAGATGGGTGCCCACCAGGATTAGAAATTACCGAAGCAGACCTTCAAAGAGATTTGGATCGTCGTCGCCCTGGTACTTCTCGCTATACAACGGCTCGCCGTGAAGCGGATGAAGTGAAAATCTTATCAGGTGTATTTGAAGGCCAAACTACGGGCACTTCTATTGGTCTATTGATTGAAAATACAGACCAACGCTCTAAAGACTATTCCGAAATTAAAGACAAATTCCGTCCTGGTCATGCTGACTATACCTACCATCAAAAGTACGGTGTACGTGATTACCGTGGCGGCGGTCGCTCTTCTGCTCGTGAAACTGCAATGCGTGTTGCGGCAGGTGCAATTGCGAAGAAATACCTGAAACAAGAATTTGGTGTTGAAATCCAAGCATATCTTTCTCAAATGGGTGATATCTCAATTGATAAAGTGGATTGGAATGAGATCGAAAACAACGCGTTTTTCTGCCCAGATGCCGACAAAGTGCCTGAATTTGACCAACTGATTCGTGACTTGCTAAAAGAAGGCAACTCGATCGGTGCAAAGATTCAAGTGGTTGCGACCAAAGTGCCTGTAGGCCTTGGTGAGCCAATCTTTGATCGTTTAGATGCTGACATTGCTCACGCTCTAATGAGTATTAATGCGGTGAAAGGTGTTGAGATTGGTGATGGCTTTGATGTCGTAAATCAACGCGGTAGCGAACACCGTGATCCATTAACTCCAGAAGGCTTCAGTAGCAACCATGCTGGCGGTATCTTAGGCGGTATTTCTACTGGCCAAGATATTGTGGCAAGCATTGCGCTTAAACCAACATCAAGCATTACTGTTCCTGGTGACACGATCACTAAAGACGGTGAAGCAACGCAGTTAATCACTAAAGGTCGTCACGATCCATGTGTAGGTATTCGTGCAGTGCCTATCGCAGAAGCGATGTTAGCGATTGTATTGCTTGATCATTTGCTACGTCATCGTGGTCAAAACTTTGGTGTGACAACAGAAACGCCAAAAATCTAGTTCTGCTTCGTTTTATTCAGAACAGATTTGAAACTGATTTGATAGAAACAAAAAAGGGTTGCTTCGTAATGAAGCAACCCTTTTTATATTCTGCGTAATTGAGAATATATTATCTAATGCACAGAGCTTTCCGGATCAAGCTGGAATGAAGGCAAGCGCCATTTGAATCGTACGGCCGCCATACGCAGCAAGTAACCAACCACAAGCGTAACAATCGTTGCGGTTACGTCGTTAATGCCAAGCTCAAGCAAACCTAGGTATAAACCTGAAGCGACAAGTGCGACAGATGCATACAGCTCTTCATGCAGAACCAATGGTGTTTGACGGCAGATAAGATCGCGCAACAGGCCACCGAACACGCCAGTTACCAAGGCAGACACCATACAGATCATTGGGTGCAGACCCATGGTCATCGCGACTTTAGTGCCAATGATACTGAACACGATAAGACCTAGAGCATCTAAACGAATGAACAAGCCTTTTAGCTTGATTACCCATTTAGCCAGTCCTGTTGTGATAACACCCGCGATACAGGTGATCGCCAGATATTGTGGGTTTTCAACCCAACCTAAAGGGTAATGGCCGAGTAAGATATCTCGTACTGTACCGCCGCCAATTGCCGTTGCACTTGCAACCAACATTACACCAAACCAATCCATTTTTTGTTTGCCAGCACTGAGAGCGCCGGTCATGGCTTCTGCCGTGATGCCAATGATATACAAAACACTTAGTAGCATTGCTGTAGCTCTATAATTTAGGTCTATAAATTGGAGTCTTATAGGCCATAGGGATATAAAAATGAAGCGCGAGTGTAGTAGTAAAAACGCTGATTGACGAATGAATATTTGTACCGTGAATAGGCATTTCAGATTAGCTAAACTAATCATTCACCTCAAAATGGTGTAATCTGGGATCAGCAATCGATTGTCATCGTAAAGTATTATGATGAACCTAATGTCATTGCCAGTGATAGGGCTTTACCGAGCGCTTAAAAAAACGCAAAATGCCCCAGTTCTTTTTATTTAAATTTGATCTTATGACGCACCAATACCCAGATATCATCGACATTTTCAATCAAACCTTTTTCGAGAGCTTCAATACCAAGCTAGAACTGGGAGCGGACGAGCCTATTTACCAGCCAGCCGATGGGGAGGTTTCTCATCACCGTATCGTATTTGCTCGCGGCTTTTACGCGTCAGCACTTCACGAGATAGCACACTGGTGTGTGGCTGGTCCTGAGCGTCGTTTATTGGAAGATTTTGGTTACTGGTATGAGCCTGATGGCCGAACTGAGTCGGTTCAAGCTGAGTTTGAAAAAGTAGAAATTCGCCCACAAGCGTATGAATGGATCATTGCGACCAGTGCAGGCTTTCCTTTTAATGTCAGCTGTGACAATCTACACGGCGATTTTGAGCCAGATCGTTTGGCCTTTATGAATAAAGTACACAGCGAAGTCATGGGTATCTTTGAAGCTGGTCTTCCGCCTCGCGTGAAAATGCTCTCTGAAGCATTACGCAGCTTCTATGATGTTGCACCTTTATGTACTAGCCAATTTATTGTGAAATAAGAGAATATTATGATTATCGAATTTGAAGAAAAACTACTTGAAGTAATTGATGCTCGCATTGAAAACGCATCAGACGATGAACTGTTTGCTGGTGGTTACTTACGTGGTCATATTTCTCTTTCAGTGGCTTCATGTGAAGAAGACGGCATTGAAGACGTAGCAGAAGTTAAATTACGTATTGAGAAGAGCCTAGAAGACGCGCGTTCTGAATTGACGCCAGCCGATCGCACGATCGTTAATGACCTTTGGGTTGAGCTGCAAAACCAAGCGTAATTTTATTCGTCTAGCATTATTCGTCTACCGTAATTCGCTCATTACTCTTCCTCCTCATTTTTGAGCGAACCAATAATTTGAGACTCATTCGAAATTTTTGAATGAGTCCGTTCATTTCTTGTGATGGTTCCATTTTCTGACTACGTTATTCTAATCCCACTTAACGGAACTATAGAAAAGGTTACATCATGAAAGTTATCGCATTTGGCGCAAGCACCAGCTCTACCTCTATCAATAAAGCACTAGCAACTTACGCAGCAAACTTGATTGAAGGTGCTGAAGTAAAAGTCCTAAACATCACCGATTACAACGTGCCTATGTTCAGTGAAGACACTGAAAAAGAGATTGGCCAAGCGGAAGGCGCTCAAGCATTTTTGCGTGACCTAGCAGAAGCGGACGCATTTGTTATCTCTTTCGCTGAGCACAACGGCCACTATCCTGCGGCGTACAAAAACCTATTTGACTGGGCGACACGCATTGAGCGTTCAGTATTTGGTGAGAAGCCTGCGGTTTACTTAGCGACATCTCCGGGCCCGGGTGGTGCACAGACGGTACTTGGCGCAGCAACAGGTTCAGCACCATTTTTTGGCGGTAACGTTAAAGCGTCCCTTTCAGTACCAAGCTTCTACGATAACTTTGATTTTGAGTCGGGTTCAATTAGCAACGAAGAGATTGCCGCTCAAATTAAAGACGCGATTGCTAAGCTGTAAAAGCTGAAAGTAAAGCGAATAGCTGAAAAGTAACAAGCTGATGTAAAGTTACGAGCCGCTGAAAAGTAAGAAGCAGCGACGTAGACAAGATTAGAAAAACAAAGCCCGAGCATTGAGAGATGCTCGGGCTTTTGTTTGAGTCGTACTAATACTTATTTGAATATTTAGACCTAGTCTAGAATCGATTATTCCGCACTGGCTTGTTTTGTTGAAACCCAGCCTTCTGTTAACGCTTTGCCTTTGCGTAATCTTCTAATCCACATTCGACTTGGATGAATGGCTTCGAGCACATCAACCGGAAGAGGTAGAGGATCGCCACAAATTTGTGAGGCTAAAACTTCAGCTAAAAGAGGGGTCGAGCTCAAACCACGCGAACCTAAACCGATAAAGCAGAACAAGTTCGGATAGCTGATAACAGGTTCGATACTGTCGATAGCATCACGCTGCGGATTAAAGTTGTGCTGATTCTGATATTGCTCTTTGATGGATTCAAAATCGCCAACATTACCGACGAATGGTAGGTGATCTCGACTCACGCTGCGGATACCTTGGCGCGCTAAGTTGCCACTGGTATCGACATCTTTGGTCCACGCTTGTTCTGGTAGCGACCCGTGTAAGCGCTCGCCATTATGTTGTTGAACCTCAATATCAAATTCTTGGTCGATATTGGTTTTATCGTAATTCGCTCCAATACAGTGGTGACCATTATTTGGGTTTTGTGGCGTCAGGTAGCCATCAAAGCACAATACCGTTTTTAACTGGCTGAGATTTTCTGTGGTCGGGATATGACTCACTTGCCCTTTAACTGGCGTCAGAGGTACGGGGCGAGTTTGTTCAAACTGAGTGAACTTGTGCCCGTTAGCAATAACCACTTGATCGTGCTTGGTTTGAATTTCACCTTGAGGAGTCTCAATCGTCAGCAACCATTGCTGCTCTGCTTCTAACCATTCAAGTTGCGTAACTTGGTGTTGATAGTTTGCGCTTACTTGGTTTGTCTCTTCTAACTTACCAATCAAACCTTGAGTAAGCTGAAGAGGGCTTAGCCACCCACCCAGTGGGAAGTAAACACTCTCTTTATCGACCGGTAAACCAATCTTTTCGTTGGCTTGCTCTGGCGTTAAGCGCTGAATCAAGTCTGTGTGAAAATTGCCTTCCAACATGCGGTTGAGCTTTTTAGTGGAGCCTTCATCCCACATCAAAATGTTCACGCCACACCAGTCGTGATCAAATTGAACAGACTGAGCCGCTTGATTAATAAATTGACGAGCAAACAGTAACCCTGAGCCAAACACGCGAGACACGTTCGATGTCGCTTCACTCAATAACGGGTAAATCGCACCTTGATTATTGCCAGAGGCATTGCCCGCAGCTTGTTGGTGTTCACAATAAAGGGTGATGTTTTTACCACGTCGGCTTAAGGTTTTTGCAAGCGCAGCGCTGGCAACACCACCACCGATAATGGCGATATCTTGTGAATCACTGTGTTGAGCTAGGCCATACCAAGGTTTGATGTTGGTGTGAGCGTGCTTTTCGTTAAGGCGGCCTGCAATCATTTCCCGCTTAGTACCAAAGCCTTTAACTTTTTTCATTGCAAAGCCAGCTTCGATTAAACCACGGCGAACAAAACCAGCGGCGGTGAAAGTGGCGCAGCTACAATCTTGTTTTGCCAGTTTTGCCATGCCGTTGAATAGGTTTTGATTCCACATCTCTGGGTTCTTACTTGGCGCAAAACCATCTAAGAACCAAGCGTCAACCAAACCTTCATGCGGGGTCGGCACGTTTGGCATACAATCTTTAATATCACCAAACCACAAATCAAGCGTGATCGCACCATCACCGAGCACAACACGGTGACATTCAGGCAGGGCGATAGGGTAGTGTTCTTGGAGTTGTGTCGCATACTCCGCTAATTCTGGCCACGATTGGTGCGCTTTGATGAGATCCTCTTTATTGAGAGGATATTTTTCAAAACTGATGAAATGTAACTCTTTGGTCATCGCTTGTGGGTTATCTTTAATAAAAGCATCGAACCATTGCCAGACTGCGAGAAAGTTCAAACCTGTACCAAAACCGGTTTCAGCAATCACAAAACGGCGTTGTTGATGTTCAACCCAACGCTCTGGAAGGTGGTTTTGTTTTAAAAAGACGTAGCGAGTTTCTTCTAAACCGTTAACATTAGAGAAGTAAACGTCGTCAAATTGGTCTGAAACTGGCGTGCCAGACTCATTCCATTCCAGTTCTGCATTAGTAATTGAAGTCATAAAATCTATCATTTTGTGATTTGAAGCGATATGTTGGTAGGGATTGTACGAATTTCTAGGAAAGCTGACCACTTTTGTTAGGCTTCTTAGTTATCATCTAGCTGAATTTAGAATTATAGGAATGTCACATGAAACGAGTCGTAATCACCGGTATGGGTATTGTTTCAAGTATCGGTAACAACGTCGAAGAAGTTTTAGCATCACTGAAAGAGGGTAAATCTGGTATTACCGCTTCAGAGCAGTTCAAGGAAAATGGCTTGCGCTCTCAAGTTTGGGGTAACCTAAAAATGAACCCTGCTGACCATATCGATCGCAAAAAAATGCGCTTTATGGGTGATGCAGCGGCATTCGCTTATCTTTCAATGGAGCAAGCAATTGCTGATTCTGGTTTAACTGAAGATCAAGTATCTAATGACCGCACGGGTATCGTAGCGGGTTCAGGTGGTGCTTCATCTCTAAACCAAGTTAACGCTGTAGACATCATCCGTGAAAAAGGCGTTAAGCGCGTTGGTCCATACATGGTGCCACGTACAATGGCTTCTACGGTTTCTGCTTGTCTAGCAACTCCTTTCAAAATCCGTGGTGTGAACTACTCTATGAGCTCTGCATGTGCGACATCGGCACACTGTATTGGTCACGCAATGGAGCTTATCCAACTGGGTAAACAAGACGTTGTATTCGCAGGTGGCGGTGAAGAACTGGATTGGTCTCTGACTATGATGTTCGACGCAATGGGCGCACTTTCTACTAAATACAACGACACTCCTGAACTTGCTTCTCGTACCTACGATGCTGACCGTGACGGTTTCGTTATCTCTGGTGGCGGCGGCATGCTAGTTATCGAAGAGCTTGAGCACGCTGTTGCTCGTGGCGCAAAAATCTACGGCGAGATCGTGGGTTACGGCGCAACTTCAGATGGCTACGACATGGTTGCTCCTTCTGGTGAAGGCGCGGTTCGTTGTATGAAGATGGCAATGCAAAACGTTGATGGCGTTGACTACGTGAACACTCACGGTACTTCAACTCCTGTTGGTGACGTTAAAGAACTTGGCGCAATCCAAGAAGTCTTTGGCGGAAACAGCCCAGCAATCTCAGCAACTAAAGCGATGACAGGTCACGCTCTAGGTGCGGCTGGTGTACACGAAGCAATTTACTCAACACTAATGCTTGATAACGGTTTTATCGCACCAAGCATTAACGTTGCAAACCTAGACGAAGCAGGCGCAGGCCTAGACATCGTAACGGAAGCTCGTGAACAAGAGCTAACAACGGTTATGTCTAACAGCTTTGGTTTCGGCGGTACGAACGCAACGCTAGTAATCAAAAAATACCAAGGCTAATTGAAGCTAAGGTTAAATTAATAAAGGTTAATCGTTAATGGGTGACGTGAGTGCAGATTCAACACGCACAGGTCGCCCAGTAATCATGACCATCAGAACATAGCTTTTATAAATATGGTTTTAAGCGTGTTTTTTTAACCCTAGCTTTGTAAGCTTCGCTTTAGAAAATAGCTTTTTAAATCAAGATTTAGAAGTTGAAAGGTTTCCAGAGCTTGACCAGTAGTGACTTTGGTTAGTACTGGTTGAACAGACGCAAGACTCTGTCTCCTGGAGAGCGAGATAGGATCCTTTTGTTCTGGATGTTTGCCCGATTGTTTATTCAATCGGGCATTTTTCGTTTCTGGGCTAGACAATCTTCAGTGTTGATTCGGTTTTGGGATATGGTGTGATAAATGCCAACGTAGCCCTTTATATATAATGTATTCCATTTGCTACTCGACACCGAGTGTGGAATTTTGCACAATCATTTCAATTCACATTTAGGTCGATAGACCCCAACTAAAGTACTCGCCAAATGAAAATCTTAATCGACGAAAATATGCCTTATGCTGAAGCGCTATTTAGCCAGCTAGGGGAAGTGACAATGAAGTCTGGTCGCACATTAACGGCTGACGACCTAGTTGACGTAGACGCATTGATGATTCGCTCTGTCACCAAGGTGAATGAGTCATTGATTAGCAAAGCCAATAAGCTGAAGTTTGTCGGCACTGCGACGGCAGGTATGGACCATGTCGACCAAGCATTGATGAAAGAGCGTGGCATTTTCTTTACTGCGGCGCCTGGCTGTAACAAGGTGGGTGTCGCTGAGTATGCTTTCAGCGCAATGATGGTACTTGCGCAGCAACAAGGCTTCTCTGTATTCGAAAAAACGGTCGGTATTATCGGTTGTGGTCAGGTAGGTAGCTACTTAGCGAAGTGCCTTGAAGGTATTGGTATCAAAGTTCTGCTGAACGATCCTCTAAAACAACAAGAGGGTGATACTCGTGAGTTTACTGAATTAGAGACACTGCTTGAGCAATCGGACGTGATCACTATGCATACGCCAATTACTAAAACGGGTGAGTTCCCAACACATCACTTGATCAATGAGCAAGTGCTGAACAACTTACGTTCTGATCAAATTTTGATTAATGCAGCTCGTGGCCCAGTTGTTGATAACCAAGCGTTAAAAGCTCGCTTGCAAAAAGCCGATGGTTTTACTGCCGTTCTTGATGTGTTTGAGTTTGAACCTGAAGTCGATTTTGAGTTACTTCCACTGCTTGCTTTTGCAACTCCTCACGTAGCGGGCTACGGTTTAGAGGGTAAAGCACGTGGTACCACGATGATCTTCAACAGTTATTGTGAGTTTTTAGGTACTGAACAGCGTGCTTATGCAAGCGATCTTCTGCCAACAGCGCCAGTGCCTCAAATGAAATTAGATAGAGCTTGGGATGAAGCAACACTGCACAATTTGACTCAGTTGATCTATGATGTGCGCAAAGACGACGCCTTATTCCGTCGCAATATCTCTACGCCGGGTTCTTTTGACAAGATGCGTAAAGAATATTGGGACCGCAGAGAGTACAGTGCAGTCGAGTTAACGGGCGATGAATCTTGTAATTTAACGCCGTTATCTAAACTCGGTTTTATGGTAAAGCCAACTTTATAAAAGAGAGAAACAATGAGCCAAGAATTTAATATTGCTATTTTAGGTGCGACTGGTGCGGTTGGTGAAACCATTCTTGAAGTACTTAAAGAGCGTAAATTCCCTGTCGGTGAAATGCACTTACTAGCAAGTGAACGTAGTGAAGGCAAAACTTCCCGTTTTAACGGCAAAACAATACAAGTACAAAACGTAGAAGACTTCGATTGGTCTCAAGTACATATTGCGTTTTTCTCTGCAGGTAGCGAGCTTTCAGAACGTTGGGCTCCAATCGCCGCTGACGAAGGTGTGGTTGTTATCGATAACACATCACGTTTCCGTTATGAATACGATGTTCCTCTGGTTGTTCCAGAAGTGAACCCTGAAGCGATTGCTGAGTTCCGTAACCGCAACATCATCGCGAACCCTAACTGTTCTACTATTCAGATGGTAGTAGCACTTAAACCAATTCACGATGAAGTGGGTCTTGAGCGTATTAACGTTTCAACTTACCAATCTGTGTCTGGTGCAGGTAAGCCGGGTATCGATGAGCTAGCAGGTCAAACGGCTAAGCTTCTTAACGGCATGCCAGCTGACAAGTCAGCATTCTCACAGCAGATCGCGTTCAACTGTATTCCTCAAATCGAT